>Ga0099848_1000171_pt1 | contig 27678 bp, 58 predicted proteins | sample CB_VirMetaG_3_FD_78179 | JGI IMG/M metagenome (GOLD analysis project Ga0099848, IMG submission 78179) | Freshwater to marine saline gradient viral communities from Chesapeake Bay - CB_1508_1S Viral MetaG | ecosystem: Environmental > Aquatic > Marine > Coastal | place: USA: Chesapeake Bay...
CAAAATTGGTTGAAAACAAAATCTGGGTTCAAGGGTGTGTTTGGTAAAGAAGGTGAAAAGAAATATGATGAATATGTTGCAAAGCATGGTATTAAAAAATATGTGAAAGAAGAAATTGAACTCACAGAATCACACTTCAAAGTTGGTGATGAAGTTGTCTGTAAGAAATCTGGCATGGAAGGTGAAGTGGTTAAAATTGATGAACCACAGGTTGGTAAATACTATACAGTCAAGCGTGAAGATGGTAAGATGATGAAGTACGCACCAGACGAGCTTGAAGCTGAAGACGAAGATGAGATGGAAGAGTCTGATATGTCTTGGGCAAAGTCAAAAGAGATGGAAAAGGAAAAGAGACTCAATCCATCTGATAGAGATAAGCTCGCTAAGATTAGACAAATGATAAGTAGAGAAAAGTCAATGAAAAAAGAAAGCTTTAAAAATCCTGGACTGGAAAAACTCGCTGCAGACAAAAAGCGTCAACAGCCATCGTACACAAATCCTGGACTGGAAAAACTCGCTGCAGATAAAAAGAAAATGAAAGAGGAGTTAGTTGGTAATCAACATAAGATTGATGCTAATAAAGATGGAAAGATCACTTCTCATGACTTTAAGCAGCTGCGCAAAGGCAAAAAGGAAACAGCTATTATGAACCCAAGCTTAGATAAAAAAGTTTCTTCTGAGCAGAAAGAATCTACGATTCGTCAACGATTGCTTTCAGTTCTTGAAAAGAAAGATCCTCACACTGCAGGTGCAACTCCTCCTGAACCCTGGAACAACAAATATACGGGTGGCGGCGCTAAGAAGATGAGGCAAGACCATGAGCCTGTAATTCCAAAAGGTGGTGATGAATCGTCACTTGATAAAGAAAATTTTGGTAATATGGCTTCAAGTGCTAAGAAATCGCCAATGAGACCTAATGATAATGCTCAAGGTGACAAGAACATCATTAACCCAGTTGATGACATCACTAAGAAAGCATCGAAGAAAGAAGATGACGGTTTTAAACAAGGTAGTGCTCCTAAACTCGCTAACGAGTCTATGATGGACAAGGTACTTGCTTATCTGAGAAAGTAAATTTTTGCAACTACTGACAAAGATGTATAATTAATGATCCATGAATTGACTGAAGAGAACTTGTTTCTCTACGCTGCAAAGCATTATTACAATCCTAAGTTCACAGACATTGAAGAGTTTAAGGAGGATCTTAATCGATTTAAGTACATTAAGAGACTCCTTAACAGGTACTTACAAGAAGGTGATCTTGCAGACAGGTTGATTATGAATCACCTGATTGTTACGTCGAACGTCTTCAGTATAGAGGCTATGCTGAAGATACTTGAGTTGAAGCTAGATGATAAGCACTGGGCGGCGATAAAACCATTTTTAATTTTTTTAAGATACATTAAAAATGATCAGTATGCAAGTGTACCTTTAGATAAAACGGTCGTTGAAAGATTAAGAAAAGTTCATGGGAATCGTTAAGAGAGCTGCAGACCTTGCATATACCATCAGGTTCATCGCACTGATGGCAACTCCTTTTCAAAGCATGGACGCTTATAAATTAGGTATCATAGATGAAAACGGTAAGAGACTCAGTGATGTTAAGTTAGATACCTCTGAAAAGAAAAGCGCTTACACTCCGTTCATTCGCTTAGCAGTTAATCTTAAGAGATTACTCTCGGCAGTTCCAGGAGGAAGTACTCGACTTGGAAGTCTCGCAGCAGCTTTGTTTTTAGTTAAAGAGAACTACAAGCTTTCAGACAGTAATCTTCAGAGAATCACTGAAAAATTTAATGTGCAGCCTCAAGACTTTCTTTCAGAGAAGACTGAGTGGTTCATTACTCAAGACAACATGTTAAGTCCAGGACTCTATAGGATCAACTATTCAAAGATGAATAATCAAAGCTATGACTTTACGTGTAATCCTAAAGATTTAATTAGAGTAAATGAAGATTGTTATCCAAGTGGAAGTGTGTTTGGAATAAATATTTACAAAGTAACACACGTTCCAACTATGATGGACATCTTCATATCAGCAAACGAGATCTATAAATGAAAACGCTCAACGAACAAAGAATAGACAAGCATGAGATGTCTGGCATCATTGTCATTGATGGTCATGTTGTTAGTGATTCTGGTAAAGAAGGTCGTTCCACTTATGGAAGATACAGAGTAAAAGACCCGGACTACAAACCTGATCCTAAAGAAGTTGGTATGCATAGAAATTATAGAAAACCATCTTCATTATCATTTTCTACTATGGCAGAATTAAAGAAGTGGTTGAAGACACAACCAAAAAAATCTGCATCAGACATAGAAGCGATTCACAAGAAGTATGCAGATCGAGAGAAGATGTATCACGAAAGTGTAAGTGAAAACATGATGACTGCCGCTGACGCTGGCATTCCTCAAGACACTCAGACAATGGGTCCAAGACTTAAGACCATAGTGATGCACGATCGCAGGCGCAAAAAGACAGGAACACCAGTTCTACTTAAGAGGTTCAGAAAGTACATTGAAGACAACGGCATAGGTCTTTGACATGATTGGATTTGGAATAAGTCAAGTCGTTAGAGTTGTCTCTATACTAATCATAGTCTTAGTCGTCGCAGGTGGTCTATACTACATTACAGATCTAAAGGCGGCTCTTGTTATTTCTCAAGCAAATGAACAAAAGTTACATGAAGGAATTCAAGCTCAAAACAGACTGCTTGAGTCTTTGCAAGCAGACATCGCTGCAATACAAGAAGCAAACAATCAACTTAGAGAAGAGAATGAAAAGCAGCGAAAAGATGTTGACGATCTTGCAAAAAAGTTTGATAAGCGTGATCTTGGTGTCTTTGCAATCGCTAACACAAAAAAACTACAAAAGCTTATAGAGCGTGGCACAAGAAACGCTCTACGTTGCCTAGAACTTGCATCTGGTTCTCCATTAACAGAAGAGGAAAAGAATGCGTCAACACCTATTGAAGCCAATCGTGAATGTCCGTCACTTATCAATCCTAGCTATTCCCCTTCTAATTAGCGGCTGCTCTTTCTTTCCAAAGGCGCCTGAAGTAAAGCAGGTTCAGATACAGACGAAAGAAGTTGAGAGAACACCTCTTAACTTGAGAGAGCCTACACCGTTAAAGACACGTGATATTAAGTTTATTATTATTACTCGCGAAAACTTTGAAGAGGTAATGAAGGAACTTACCGATAACGGAGTAGATCCTGTTGTCTTTGCTCTTACCGATGTTGGATATGAACAGCTTTCATTGACTATGGCCGAGATCCGCAATCTTCTTGCAACACAGCGATCAATCATTGCAAAGTACAAAGAGTACTACGAATCACCGAAAAAAGATAGTGTACAAGATTGGTGATTTGATATATAATACTACTTCAAGATAATTTTCTACATTCACCTCATACTAGCGTAAGGGGATACTATGCCTATACACATGTCGAGAGACAGAGATGACCTATTGACCGAATACGCAGTAGGTATGTTAAAAGACTTCTACATGAGAGAATATGAGAAGTCACCACAAGAAGCTTTTTCAAGAGCATCACAAGCTTGGTCAACATACAGAGGAAAAGTTGACGAGGACCTAGCACAGAGACTATATGACTATGTAAGTAAAAAGTGGTTTATGTTTGCGAGTCCTGTGTTATCAAATGCACCAAACGGATCAAAGAAAGATAAGGGACTACCGATCTCTTGCTTTCTTACATATGTACCAGATTCTTTAGAAGGACTGATATCGCACTCAAGCGAACTGCGCTGGCTCTCTGTCTTTGGTGGAGGTGTCGGTGGTCACTGGTCAGATGTACGCACGGTGACTGACAAGGCGCCTGGTCCAATTCCTTTCTTGCACACAGTTGATGCAGACATGATTGCCTATCGACAAGGAAAAACACGAAAAGGATCTTACGCTGCATACATGGACATCTCTCACCCAGACGTTGTAGAGTTCATGAACTTGAGGATTCCTACTGGTGACGTTCAGCGAAAGGCTCTTAACCTTCACAACGCAATTAACATCACTGATGACTTTATGAAAGCAGTGATCAACGGCGATCAATGGAAGTTAAAAGATCCTCATTCCGGTGATGTAAGTGAAACGCTTAGTGCACGCAAGCTATGGGAAAGAATCATAGAGATTCGATTCCGTACAGGTGAACCATACTTAAACTTTATAGATAGAGCAAATGAACACTTACCACAACCGCTGAAGGACTTAGGACTAAAGATACATGGATCGAACCTATGTAATGAAATTCACTTACCAACTGGTCCTGATCGCACTGCGGTTTGTTGCTTATCTTCTCTCAATCTTGAATTCTACGAAGATTGGAAAGGCACTACGATTGTCGAGGATCTTATCACGATGCTTGATAACGTACTCGAATATTTTATTGAAAATGCTCCCGATGAAATTGCACGAGCCAAGTACTCAGCTCAAAGAGAAAGATCAATCGGACTCGGAACAATGGGATTCCATTCCTTACTACAAAGCCAGCACGTGGCTTGGGAATCAGAGCTCGCTAGAGAGATCAACGACGTGGTATTTAAAGCGGTTAAAGAGAGAGCGGTTGAGCAGACAGAGAGACTAGCGAAGGAGAGAGGTGAGTATCTAGATGGAGTAGGATCGGGCAGAAGACACGCACACTTGTTAGCGATTGCTCCTAACGCATCGTCTGCTATCATTCTCGACACTTCACCAAGTATTGAACCAAACAAGGCAAATGCATACACTCATCGTACTCGAGCCGGATCATTCTTAGTAAAGAACAGGTATCTTGAAAAGATACTCGATCAGCACGGAGAAAACAACGAGTCTAACTGGACGAGTATCATTACAAACAAGGGATCTGTACAACACCTTCCGTTTCTCACTGAGGGTGAAAAAGCAATATTTAAGACAGCAGATGAACTTAATCAAGAGTGGGTCGTACAGCACGCAGCAGACAGACAGAAGTATATCTGTCAGGGTCAGTCTGTAAACCTGTTCTTTCCATCTGGTGCATCACGTTCGTATGTAAATAAAGTTCACCTTAAAGCGTGGAAGGATGGACTGAAGGGTCTATATTATCTCAGGACAGAAGCAAAGGCGAGAGCTGAAAACGTCTCTGAGAAAGTAGAAAGAATTGCACTTCAAGACGATAACAGAACGATCGTCTATGGTAAGGCATGGTGCCCTTGGTGCATGAAAGCGAAAGAAGAACTTACTCTTCAAGGAATTATCTTTGACTACGTCGATCTTGAAGAAGTTGGAAAGACTGCAAAGGAAGTCACTGGAAGAGACGTAAAGACGGTTCCTCAAATCTATATTGAAGGTAAATACGTTGGAGGTTATGAGGAGCTGATGAAGTACTTAGCGAATGAATCAGAAAATGAACCTGTTGAAAGTGATGAGTGTAAAGCTTGTGAAGGTTAATTAACAATATAAAAAAGAAAAGGAAATAAATGTCACTATTCAAGCAATCAAGAACATATAAGCCTTTCGTGTATCCTTGGGCAGTTGAGCTGGCAAAGAAGCATGAAGAGATTCACTGGGTAGAGGATGAGGCTGAACTTTCAGAGGACGTACAAGACTGGAGGACAAAACTTACTGCTGATGAGAAAGAGTTCATAACACAAGTTTTAAGACTGTTTACACAGTCGGATGTTCAGGTTGGAGAAAACTATCACGAATTTTTAATTCCTAAGTTTAAGAACAACGAAGTCAGAAACATGCTGTCTTCGTTTGCAGCGAGAGAAACTGTTCATCAGCGAGCCTATGCCCTGTTAAATGATACTCTGGGTCTACCTGATGAAGAGTATCACAAGTTTCTTGAATATAAGGCAATGGCCGATAAGATTGATTTTATGTCTGAAGGTAAGGTTCAGTCTCAGTCAGACCTGGCACTAACTCTTGCTCAGTCAGTGTTTAATGAAGGGATGTCGCTGTTTGCTTCATTTGTAATGCTACTCAACTTTCAGCGCTTTGGAAAGATGAAGGGTATGGGAACAATCGTTGAGTGGTCTATTCGAGATGAAACGATTCATGTTCAAGGGAACGCTAAGTTGTTTCGAACGCTGTGTGAAGAACATCCAAGAATCGTTAATGATGAGCTTAAGTCTAAGATCTATGAGATGGCTAAGAGAGCCGTTGAGCTCGAAGATAAGTTTATCGCTCTAGCGTTTAATGGATCAGACGTTCAAGGATTGACGAGAGATGAAGTTAAGCTCTATGTTCGTCACATAGCTGATCGTCGTCTACTACAGCTTGGTCTTAAGCCAAAGTTTAAAGTAAAAGATAATCCGTTGCCGTGGCTGGACTGGGTGTTAAATGGAGCTTCTCATGATAACTTCTTTGAAAAAAGAGTAACAGAATACTCAGTCGTTGGAATGGAAGGAGACTGGGGCTGGGAAGAAGAAAGGCTTGCAGCATGAACAAATATCAGATAGAGTGCGAAGAGTGCAACAACATATCGTCTGTTAAGACACAGTTCACGGAAGACGAACCAGAGTTCTGTCCAATGTGTGGCCGAAGAGCGATCTGTGAAGAGATAGAAGAGGAAGATGGATATGATGATACTTGACTTTATTGCATGGATAGCAGTTGTCTACTTTTCAATGATTCTAGGCGCTTACTTTCAGCGTAGAAGATACGAAATGGAAGAGGTTGACATACCAGTTGAAAATGAAGAAATAACAGAAGTCATAGCATACATTGAGTATTATGACGGAGTTATGTATGCGTGGGATCATGAAAAAAATGAGTTCTTAGGACAAGGATCGACATTAGATCAACTTCAAGATCACATCTCAAAGAGATGCAATGATCTTTATAACTCTGATAGCATTAATGTTAGAATGGAGACTGAACATCCTGAAGTCATAGACATCTTTAAGAAACAAAATATATAGCTACATGTGGCTATATGACGGAAAAGAGATAAAAGAAGCACCAGAAGAATATCAGGGATTTGTATATCAGATCACTGAGCTTGATACTGGCATGATGTATATTGGAAAGAAGTTTTTTTGGAAACCAAAGATTCTTCCTAAGACAAAGACTAGAAAACGTAGAGTAAGAACAAGAGTTGAGTCAGACTGGAAAGACTACTACGGATCAAACAAGTTAGTCATTCAACTCGTCGAAGAAAAAGGCAAGGACAACTACAAGCGTGAGATCCTAAAGCTCTGTAAGACAAAGGGTGAATGCTCTTATTATGAGGCAAAACTTCAGTTTGAAAAGGATGTACTTTTAAACTCAAAGTACTATAACGAGTTCATCGGGTGTAAAATTAACTCTTCTCATCTGAAAAATTAAAAGTTTACATTTTTGCTAATCTATGGTATAATTTTTATACAATTGAAAAAGTAGGATATATTATGCTAATTTATGATTACAGCGGAATTGCTCTTGGTTCAATCATTGCTAATCGTGAGTTGAACCAAGAACTTGTGAGGCACATGATTCTAAACACGATACGTATGTATCGTCAAAAGTTTCCAAAAAAAGACTACGGCGATGTTGTGATTGCCTGTGACGGTGCAAACAACTGGAGGCGAGGAGCATTTCCTCAGTATAAGGCAAATCGCCGCAAGAGTCGTGAAGAGTCAGACTTTGACTGGAACGAAGCTTTTCGCATCTTAAACGAAGTTCGTGAAGAGATCAGAGAAACGTTTCCGTATCGAGTCATTCACGTTGAGGGGTGTGAGGCTGATGACATAATCGGTACTCTTGTTGCTAACACACAGGAGTTTGGTCAGTATGAAAACATCATGATCATCTCAGCAGATAAGGACTTTGCACAGCTGCAGCGATTTGAAAACGTTAAGCAGTACAGCCCACTTACTAAGAAGTTTATAGAAGAAAAGAATCCAAGAGTTGCTCTCATACATCACGTATTAAAGGGTGACGCTGGCGATGGAGTTCCAAACGTATTGTCTAACGATGACGTGTTTGTTGAAGGTCTTCGTCAAACACCTCTAAGTAAGAAGAAGTTAGATACAATCGTTGAGCAGCTTGAAAAGAATGAGCTTCTACACGATGCATCTTGGTATCGCAACTTTCAGCGAAACCAACGATTGATCGATCTCACATTTACACCTCAACACTTAAAAGACACGATTCTAAAAGAGTTTGAAAAAGATCCTGTCGGTAATGGTTCTCTCATCTTACCTTACTTGATAAATAAGAAGTGTAAGATGCTTATTGAAGTTGCAGCGGAGTTTAATTAAAATGAATCTATTAATACATGAAATTATCAGTCTTGTCAACAAGAAAAAAACAAAGAGTGAGAAAGTAAAGACTCTTAAGGAAAATGAATCTTGGGCACTAAAGGATGTTCTTAGAGGTTCTATGGATTCTACTGTCACGTGGAACCTTCCAACTGGAGCTCCACCGTACAAGCCTAATAAGCCAGAAAGCACACCGGCTAACTTGTTACGTGAAAACACAAAGTTTAAGTACTTTGTTACTGGTGGGCCTGGAACTAAGCTTCCATCGTTTAAACGAGAACAGATGTACATTGGTCTGTTAGAAGGCATTCATCCAGAAGACGCACTGATCGTTATCGACATGATTGCAAAAAAACCACCTAAAGGTTTATCTAGATCTCTTGTAAACGAAGCTTTTCCTGGTCTCTTGCGTGATGAAAAATAGTTGTACATCCTTTGAATCTTGTGGTATAATTTAGTTATGAACATATTTGTACTTGATACCGATCCTACAAAAGCTGCGCAGTACCAGTGTAACAAGCACGTAGTCAAGATGATTGTCGAGTCTGCACAGATGTTATCAACTGCTCACCGAATGATTGATGGAGAAGAGTATACGGCTCCTTCAAAGTCTGGTTTACGCAGCGTAAAGCACTATCGTCATCCTAATTTTGACTATGAGCAAGCTCTCTATAAAGTTGTTCATGCAAAGCACCCTTGCACTGTCTGGACAATGCAGTCGGCATGTAACTATGAGTGGCACTACAAACACTTTGTTGCTCTGTGTGATGAGTACACTTATCGGTACAATAAAGTTCACAGCACTGATGTTAAGCTGAGAGATCTCTTAAAAAATCATCCAACAAACATAAGTAAGAGAGGCCTGACTCCGTTTGCTCTTGCAATGAAGTCAAATCCTGAATGCATGTTGAGTGATCCAGTAAAGTCCTATCGCGAATTCTATAAGACAAAGAGAGCTAGGTTTGATATGATATGGTCTAAGAGAGAAAGTCCAGAGTGGTTCTATGCTTGAAAATCCTAAACGCAATGACTACGAGATAAATAATCTAATTACACATTATGGATTCATTCTCAGTGAGATTAGTTTAGCCACTGAATCTCATTGTAGTGAAGACGTCTTGGCCTGGCTTAATCTAAGAAAGAAAACGATTGAGTCGGATATCATAAAACAAAATTCAGAGGACGAATAACTTAAATGCCAACATACACAATAAAAGACATCAAGAGCCAAGACGTATGGGATGTGAGGTGTTCTTATCAAGATTTACAGTCTATGCTAAACAGCAATCCTAACATGATACTTGTCTTGTCTGCTCCTGCGCTCGTCTCTGGATCTATGTCAAACTTAAAGAGAGCCGGAAGCGAGTGGAGAGACTTACTAGGTAAGATTAAAAAGGGATCAAACAAAGACAACACGATTAATGATTGAATCTTATAAATATAATGTTAAACTAAGAAAAGGCACCAGAGATGAAAAAGATACTGGCAACACTTTTGATCATGCTGCCAGTGATGGCAAAGAGCCAACAAGAACTCAAGGGAGAACTGATTGATCTGATTGGCATGTGTGTAGGCGCGGTGCAGTTCGCTGAAACGATGTCAAGCTACGGTGAAGTTCCTTTTGTAACAATGACAACGATTCGCCCTTTAGATAAAGCGATGGAAAAGTTTGATGAATATCCTACCGTTTTGTTTTTAAATCCCAACACCAGAACATGGACACTTGCAGAAAAAAGAGGCGAAAACAATTACTGCGTAACTGGAGTTGGTGAAAAAGCAGCACCATTTGTCGACAGTCCAACAACTAATCGCTACGGCGCTTAACTATATTAATCACAATAGATGACATTTATTCATGAACACATTGATCTCGGCTATACTGATCTTAAAACTGAAACTAATGAACGTGGCAGACGATACATTGATCCTGATGGGAACACTTATCCTTCTGTTACTACAGTACTTAGTATACTAACTGAAGAGGCCATCACTGAGTGGCGCAATCGAGTTGGTGCGGCAGAGGCAGAAAGAGTAAGTACTCGTGCTAGCACACGAGGTACTCTTGTGCACTCCATCATTGAGAAGTATCTTAAAAATGAAGACACTTCTGGCTTTCTACCTTATATCAGGCAGAGTCTCGCTAACGTAGCTCCTATTCTCGATCAAAGAGTAGGAAAGATCTTTGGCATAGAGACTCCTCTTTATTCTCGTCACTTAGGTCTCGCTGGTCGATGCGACTGTGTAGCAGAGTTCGATGGTGTTCCATCGATCATTGACTTTAAGACATCAAGGCGAGTCAAAGAGAAAGAAAAGATCTCCAACTACTTTGCGCAGATGTCTGCATACGCTATTATGTGGGAAGAACGCACAGGCTTGCCAATAATAAATACTGTAGTAATCATGGATGTAGATGACCATGAGCCTCTAGTATTCAAAGAACACCGTGACAACTATACTAATCTCTTGACTGATACAATTAAAGAATACAATAGGAGGCAATTGTTTCACAAGTAAAAGGGAGATAGTATGTCAGAAGGAAAGCGTCTTGAAAAAGACAGTTTTTACGCTAAATATGACACTGACGGTGATGGAATAATTACAGATGAGGAACTGGCTGTTATGAAAGAGTTGAATGAGATGGAGAGAGCAGACAGGAAACAAAAGCAACAGCGATACATGGCGTGGACCGCAATATGGAGCATGATTGTGTTTACGCTAATCTTATTCTCTCCAATAATTTCAGACAGCAGAGTGAATGCACTTGCAGATCTGCTCGGTCTATTTTATATTGCGCAGGCTGGTATCGTTGGAGCATTCATGGGAGTATCCGCATGGATGTCACGAAAATAGGATTTGACTTGTTTGTTTTTTGGATGATACAGCTGTGGTTTATGCCATATTACATTATAGAAGATAGTTCGGTTTAATTTAAATTGATAGATACATGATGAATAAGTTGATAAGTTACTTAAGATGTTCCGGGATATGGGTTGGTCTAGTTATCAACCCATATCACTGGCAGTTTGGTTGGAAGAGAAGTGTTGATGAACTAAACAGCAACCTCTTTGAGAACGCAGTTCACTTTTGACCACTGTGGATAAGAGTTGTTGTAGATGATGGAAGATGGTAATGAAGAGATTAATATATCAGGTTTATGTAGGTAAACCAAGTAGGTTGTACGATCACTGCATTCAATCGGTGAGAGACTACTGTGATAGACACATTATAGATCACGTTATACAAAGAACTCCGATCTTAAAGATCAAGCCTGACGTGTTTTGTACGAACAGGAGTAAAGAGTCGTATGAAAAGCACGGAGGATTCTTACCGATCTTTGAAAAAGAAAACGCCTTTGAGTACTTTAGTGAATACGAGCAGATAGCTGTTGTCGACGCTGACATCTACATCAGGCCTACCGCACCAAGCATCTTTAAAGACATTGAGTGGGAAACAGACTTCGCCGGTGTCGTTGAGCGAGAGATGCCGATCACTGAAAACTACGCTAAAAAGATCATTAATTATTCGCGTATGCAGTATGGTCACCTGCACAACAACAAGTTAGACTTTAAGCCAAATGAACTTGGACTTGAGTTCTATAATATGGGTCTGATGGTCATGCAGCAGAGCATCATGAAGTACTTTAAAGAGAACGAGACTCCTCGCGATTTTATCATGAGACCAGAGTTCAAAGATTTTGTAGACGGTCAGGGCGCATGGAAGTGGTCAACTGATCAGACGCTTCTTAATACATGGGTTCGTAAAGAAAAGATGAAGCAGCAGCACTTAGATTGGAGATGGAACGCACTCTTTAGAGGAGTGAGAGATGATAAGTTGTCTGAAGCTTACTTCATTCACTTTTTTCTAAAAGATCTTCTTCCAGAAAAAGGCGAGAACGTAGAAGAACTCATGAGGCTCATATGAAAGTGACGATTGAAACCAGTGTAAGCGACTTCATGGACAGGATGACGATCTTAAGTATTAAGAAGAATCACGGTCTAGATGTTGACGATGAGATTCGATACTATGAAGATAAAGCAAAGTCGTTTGATCAATATGCCTTTGCTCGATACTTTGAGATACTAAAGTCGATCAATCAGCAGCTGTGGTACCTTGAAGACTGTAAGAGGATGGGAGTTGAGAGATACTCAAAGGATGAGAGCGATGTTGCTTTCATGATCACTGAACTCAACGACTGCCGACACCACGTAAAGAAAGCTATAGATAAGTTTTTTAAGAGTGAATTCACAGAGAGAAAGAGCTATTGATGAAGATAATTGTGTTAGGTGGTGATGGCTTCTGCGGTTGGCCTACATCATTGAAGCTGGCGAAGAGAGGACACGAAGTACTCATTGTCGATAACCTATCGAGAAGATACATTGACAATGAGCTTCGAAGCAACTCACTGACGCAGATCATGCCTCTAGAGACAAGAGTAGAGACTGCAAAAAATCTTGTAGGAAACATCAGCTGGAAGCTGTGTGATGTAGCTCAAGGTTATCACAAGCTTATCTCAATAGTCAATCAGTTTCAGCCTGATGCAATTGTTCACTTTGCAGAGCAGCGCGCAGCTCCATACTCGATGATCTCTCAAAGAGAGAGAATATACACGATTGACAACAACATCAACGCTACGCACAATGTGCTCAACGCTATCGTTGAAATCAAGAAAGACATTCACTTAGTGCACTTAGGCACGATGGGTGTCTATGGCTATTCAAAAGACTTTGGTGAGATACCCGAAGGATACCTCAACGTTAAGGTCAACTCGACTGAGAGAGACGTTGACATCTTGTACCCAACTAATCCTGGTAGCGTGTATCACCTAACTAAGTCGATGGACCAGTTGATGTTTCAGTTCTATAAAAAGAACTGGGACCTAAACATCACTGACCTACATCAAGGTATTGTGTGGGGAACTGAGACGAGTGAGACAAAGATACATCAATATCTTGTCAATCGGTTTGACTACGATGGAATATACGGCACGGTATTAAACAGGTTCATATCACAGGCTGCAGCTGGAGTGCCTCTAACAGTCTATGGCGTAGGTGGACAAAAGAGAGCGTTCATTCATATTGAAGACACTGCGAACTGCGTGTGTCTTGCAGTAGAGAATCCACCAAACACAGAGAAAGTAAGGATCTTCAATCAAGTCGCTGAAGTGAGAAGCGTAAAGGAACTCGCTGAGATCATAAACAACAAGTATGGATCAGAGATAAAGTTCTATGACAATCCTCGTAAAGAGATGCCGATCAACGACCTGTCAGTGAAGAATGAAGGTCTAAAGTCTCTAGGATTTGAACCGATACTTTTAAACGAGTCTCTGATCAATGACGTAAAGTTCATAGCAGAAGAGCTTAAGAGTAACTTTAATAAGAACAATGTTATGACATCTCCGCGATGGTAAAGATGAAGTTGCCAGTAGTTTCAGAGGTCTTTGATAAAAAGTATCCCTATAACGCTAAGATAAAACAGATAAGACGCTTAATAGAAAAAAACAACATCTACTTAAAAAATAAGAGAGTGTGTGTCGACATCGGTGCCCACGTTGGCCTAACGGCGATCGAGTATGCAAAGATCTTTGATAAAGTTTATGCCTTTGAACCAGCACCTAAGCTATATAGTATGTTAGTAGAAAACACAAGAGAGATTGACAACATTGAGACATTTAACTTTGCAGTGTCAGACCGCGAGTCAACTCTTCAGATGTTTGAAAATCCAAGAAACACTGAGTCAAACTTTATCTTATCCGATGATACAAAAGAACTGCACTGTAGAATTGAGCGATTTAAGGCTGATGGATTTGATAACACTCTGATTGATGTAAAGACAATGACGATAGATTCTTTGAACTTGAACGACGTTGATCTTATTAAGATTGATACAGAGAACTATGTTGTTCCAGTGATTCACGGAATGAAAGATACTCTTACGCGCTGCAGGCCTCTGCTTCAAGTTGAAATCTTTTCTATGTATGATGAAGTCTCTCAATTATTAAAAAGCCTTCGCTATCAAATGAAAAAATCCTTTGAAAGTGATTATTTTTTTATAAAGAACGATTAACATGAATGCATTGATATATCAGTGTTGGGATGGACCTGAGCGTCCAGGTAACTTAGCAGGGATTAAAGCAACGAAAGAGTACGCAGAGCGCATCGGCGTAAACCACGTCTACGAGCATGACACAAAGTTTAGGACCGATTTGGGATCTTACTCTGCAAACTTTGGTAAGTTTCGTCCAATCTTTGACAAAGAGTTTGAGATATACGACTATGTAATGTACACCGACTGTGATGTGATTCCAACGAAAGATTGCAGCGAAAACATCTTTGAATGGTTTGCTACAACTGGAGCTGAAGTTGGAATCTGTGAAGAGTGGAACGCTCCTCTTTCTAGGAAGAAGTACACGATTGGAGGTGGAATCAACAATGAAAACGATGAAAAGTGGGTGAGTATTATAGAGAAGAAGTGGCCAGTTAAGATGCCTCGTACAGAATCTGGCCTACCCAAGGTGTATAACACAGGTGTCTTAATGTTTTCACGTGAATGTCTGATCAAGGCAAGAGAAACGATGTTTGATTTCGCTAAGTACGTCAACTTGACTCAGGTATTTAAGCTTCCTCCTTTTTATGGTTGTGATCAGCCTTACTTTCACGCAATGTTAGAGGTGTGTAAGTTCAACTGGATCACTATGCCATACAAGTGGAACAGCTCTGTTCACTTCGATCCAGGCGTAAAGACTAAGCCGCGTCCAGTAATTGACCTACGTAAAGATGCAAACTTTGTTCACGTACAACTTAACGGTGCAGATCACTGGGACGAGGAGAAGATCTTAAGAGTAGTAAATAAGCCAGTGAGTGAATGGGATCTATGAAGAACTTGATACTACAGTACTGGACCGGCAGCATGCCTGAATGGGCACGACTCGCGATGGAGTCGATCAAGCTCTATGCGAGAGAGATCGGCGCTGACTATGAGCTCGTCTCTGGCTGGCCACTCGGCGAGTTTCGTGGTGTAGTGTCTCAAAAGGTCTGCTTGATCATGGAGAAGTATGATGTGTATGATAACGTACTTATGCTTGATACCGATATGGTCTATACGGGAATAGCCGACGACTGCTTTAAGTATGAAGGAATCGGCCGGTTGCACTTAAAAGCCATGTCGTCAAAAGAAAAGACGAAGCAAGGTCGATACTGGCCTAACTTGTATAAAGTCAATGAGCCTCTGTTTTTTGGTAACTTTGTAAAGCTTACGCGTGAACAGAGAGTCGCACTGAGACCTTTTCTTCCAAGCGAACAGTTTATCTTAGAGAACAAGAGCGATCCGAGCTTGTCGAGGTTTAACACTTCAATGCCTCCAAACGATGAACAGACTCTGCACTATATGTTTCACCAGAGCGGAGTTTTAAAGAACATGTCAAGTCTCATGGTTCCACATGATAGGTTCTGCGACTTACCAGAAGAGTCTCATAAAAAAGCAACACTGATGCACTTCTGTAACGACAGGAAAAACAACATCATCAGCTACATTCAAGGTCAACACCAACTAAAGATACTATGAAAAATATCATTCTTCAACACTTTCATCCTATGCGACCTAAGGTCATAGAAGAGATGGAACAGCGGGGCGGCAAGTTGCCGTTCATTGTAGAGAAGAGCGTAGCGAACATTCAAAGATACGCAGAGAAGCTCGGTGCAGAGTACAAGCTTCTTGACGGAGAACCATTTCAAAAAGGGCTGAGAGCGCAGTGTCAGAAGTGTGCTGCAATCAACGAGGAGTACGATGAGTATGATACCGTTGTTGTTCTTGACACCGACAAGTTTGTTACAACAACCTGCACTGAGAACGTCTTTGAAGCAAGAGGGATCGCTCCTTTTGATGACGTGCACAGAAACCGACAGCTTCCTGACTTCTGCAGAGAGTTTCCTCGATTAGGCAATCCCGAATATCCACTCTGGTCTGGAGCGATATATGTCATGCCGAGAGACTTTCGCCAACTCATGCGTGCGCAGATCAATGACTCGATGAGAAAAGTGTTTGAGCTCATCAGTCCACGACCATACGTCGATGAAGGTATCTTTCACGTTCTCTGTCACAAGGCTAAGTTTAAGTTAGATAAGTATTTAGACGAGAAGTGGGACTACAGCAGTTACTTACCCAATCCTGAAAAAGCAAACATGATTCATATTCGTCACCGGCCAAAGGGACGAGACGAGAACTATATAGATCTTGTAAAAGCTGGAATCATCGAAGAATAATATGGAAAACAAGGATAGAAACGCGAATGAAGTTTTAAGAGAACTTCAGCGACACGGTCATCAGATCAACGTCGTTTATGATATCGGTGCAAATGATGGTCGCTGGTATAACGAGTGGAAAAACACTCTACCAGATTCAACATTTTTTATGTTTGAAGCGAATCCAAATACACAACTTGCTTATGAAATGAGAATTAAAGACAGGCGGTTTGTTCAAGTCCTATCGAGTGAAGATAACAGAGAAGTAGAGTTCTTTCTGGCCGATAACGGAAAAGAGTCGACAGGTGACAGTTACTATAAGGAACAGACACCGAACTATTCAGAGAACAAATCAATCACGCTTAAAACAAAGACTCTTAATACGGTTATCACTGAAAACTTCTTACCTCTTCCAGACTTCATTAAGATGGACACTCAAGGATCAGAGGTTGACATAATGAAGAGTGGATCACTCGCACTGCAGTACGCTAAGGTTGCGTTGATTGAAGTTGCCGTGATGCCGTATAACAGAGGAGGCGCAGTCTTTAACGACTATATAGACTCGATGTATAAGTATGGATTCATTCCTACTGGTGTTCATCACATTGCATTGAGAAAAGCTGTACTGAATCAGATGGACATTGTGTTTGTAAAGTCAGACATTAACAATCAGATACATAATCATAGGTCTCGCTATCAGGGGTTTGTATAATGAAAGCTTATGTTATCACAGTAAAAGACAATGAAGTTTCAGAGAAGGCAGCAGCGGCCTGCATCGATTCACACAACAGAGTTAACAACGACTTTCCGATTGAGATCTACTATGGAATGACTCCAGATAAGGTTGACTTTGAGTTTAGACTTCTACACTTTCGATGGACGTATCCTTGGGACAAAGAGAGAGTTGATATTCGAAGCGGACTCAAGTTGACTCCATACACGACAGCAGATCCGAAGAAGAGAATAGCGTGCTTCTTAAGTCACTATAACTTATGGTTTAACTGTGTACAGACGAAGAGTCCTATTCTTATTCTTGAGCATGACGCGATCTTTACTCACCAATTCAACTATCAGTATACATTGGACTCAAAGTATGGTATAATTGGAATTAATAATCCGATTGGAGCAACTCGAAGAGCGAGCGTGTTTGATAATCAAGTGCAGATGACAAGGTCTATAAATCATAATGCTGATGGTGTTGTTCCGGTACCAACTGTTGATAGCTTCGATGTGCCGCAAGGTTTGGCTGGAAACTCAGCCTATGTGATCAAGCCAGATGGAGCTCAAAAGCTGCTTGATGTAGTGACAGAGCACGGCGCCTGGCCAAACGACGCTATCATGTGTAAGCAGCTCTTACCAAACGTTTTAGGTGTTACGAAGAAGTACTATACAAAGGTCCAAGGAACAAGGTCAACGACAACGCTATGAAAGCATATGTAATTACAATCAAAGATAATGAGCACTCGGAAAAGGCCGCCGACCGCTGTATCCTATCTGCGAACAACAACGGTATAGAAGCCGTCAAGCACTATGGATACACTCCGGCAGATGATGTTGAAAAGGTTGCAAAAAGTGAAGGGATCTTATCAATCGATAGGTTTCGTACAAACGAATACTCGCGATATCCTAATGTGCTTGCTGCATTCTTATCACACAGGTCTCTGTGGAAGAAGTGTAATCTTGAAGAAGAGCCTATAATCATCTTTGAGCATGATGCAGTCGTAGTAAATCAAGTTCCAGTCGATGCTCCGTTTAAGCACTTGATGTCTATCGGTCAACCTTCTTATGGAAAGTTTAACATCCCTAGTAACATTGGCATTGGACCGTTGAAGTCTAAACCTTACTTACCTGGTGCTCATGCATACATGCTTAAGCCCAGCGGCGCAAACATGCTCCTGAAGACCGCCGTTCAGCGAGCAGAGCCTACAGACGTATTCATAAACCTATACAACTTCCCTTGGATACAAGAGTACTATCCTTGGCCGGTTCAGGTGATAGATACGTTTTCTACGATTCAATACGTATATGGAAGCTATGCTAAGCATGGCTATGATGAAAACTATAAGATAGTATGATATCAGTCGCTTGCGTTTTCTGGGGAAGTAAGTTCCCAGTCGAGTATGTCTATAACCTGCAGTCGATGGTGAAGAGACACACTACGGTACCGCACGAGTTTGTCGTATTTTCTGACAGACAGATACCTAATGTAAAGACAAAGATCCTTGATGAGGGGTATCAGGGCTGGTGGAACAAGACGCAGCTCTTTAATACAAAGTTTGGACTCAATCGCGACGTAGTCTACTTTGATCTCGATACGCTGATAACAAACAACATTGACTGGCTGATGAACTACGACACTATCTTTATGGGAATTGAAGACTTAGGATGTGTCAACAAGCATCAGCCACACTTGATAGGAAGGTTTCAAAGCGGAGTGATGAAGTGGAACTATCCTATGGGAAACTCGGTATGGGAATCTTTTCAACAGAACTTACACCTCATGGGAATGATCAGAGGAGACGGAGAGTTCATCAATGAGTTTGTTCCTAAAGAGAGAAGAGAGCTTCTTCAAAGAGTATTTCCAGGTAAGTTAAAGTCATATAAGTATCAGGTGTATAGAGAAGGTTTGAATGACACTGCAATAGTGTGCTTTCACGGCCGGCCGAGTATCATTGAAGCCATGACGGTTGATGTTCGAACAAGCATGGCCGAGTATAAGCCTCAAGAATGGATAAAGGAACATTGGAGATAGTAGATGCCTAGAGTTGTACATGTTATCGGCAACGGCGACAGTTGTCACTTATATGAAAAGAACAAGCGCACTGGACTCAAGCTTACGTGTAACATCGCGCCGTTTCCAGTTCAAGATGTATATGCATCTTGCATCGTTGATTTTAAGATGATGAAGTCAATCACGTTTGGTGAGATCGATGTGCCTGGAGAGTGGATACTTGGATTTCGTCCTAAGATTTGGATGGATAAGAATCCAGCGTTTTACATGAAGAGAGCCGGCCAGATCAAAGAGTTCTTCTTACAGAAACCCGACTATGTGAAGAACTACACTGACTTTAACTGCGGACACATGGCAACATATTACGCAATTAAGAGGTTGAAGGCAGAGGAGATCAACCTCTTTGGATTTGACTCTATCTTTGACATGAACCTAAGAAGCACGTCAGACTTTTATCAAAGCTCATCTCGAGATCCAAACAATAACGTCAGGTTAAACACAAACTGGCGACCGATATGGGAAAATATGTTTAGTGAGTTTAATGACATTAAATTCATTCTTCACCACTTTCACAAAGACATTAAGATCAAGATCGGTCAAAATGTAGAGATCGTTTCATACGGCAAAAACAAGTAATTATTTCAGATCATGAAAAGTAAATATTTTTTATCTAATTAGAGTAATAGTTAAAAATAAGTTACTGATCGAGGTGTTTACTTTCTCGACAAGCTGTGGTACAATGCTATCTGTAATGACACTATGGAGTAGCTTGTGACAAATGTTATCTTATCAAAATTCTATGAGCTGGCGATATCTGCTGGTCTCAATAAAAATCAAGCTTCAAAATATGTCTCTTATGTAAAGCGTAAACAAGACGGCATTGATCGCGAAGAAAGAATACGAGGTCGCGACAGTGAAAGACAGAGAGTCTATGATTGCGAGGCTCGATGGGAGCAGACGATATGGAAAAACTTCTTAAAAGATTATGATGACAGGAAGACCGGAGCAGATGCGTTCAGCGAATCTTATCGGTTTAAGTCGATTGAACTGTGTCAGCAATACGTTGATAAAGTTCTCAAGTCTAAGACTTGGAAGAAGTTAGATGAGAATAAAACTACTTATGGAATCACTCTTAAACTTCTGAAAAGAAACAGTCAATATTCCGGCATGGCTCATATCTTAGATGATATGATCAAGCTCAATCCTCGACACGGCTTCAATAAGTTTGTGATCTTACATGAGCTTTCTCATATTGTTCACACCGGATGCTATACTCACGGAATTAAATTTCGTCAACGCTATGTCGCTCTTGTAAGAAGGTTTCTTGGTAGAAGCATTGGAGATGCTCTCTATAAAGAGTATCGCGCAGACGGTTTGAAGATGAAGATCAACTATAAGATTAAGACTCCTCGTGAATGGTTGAAAGTTTCAACTCCTGTTATGAATCGCATGAAATTAAAAGTTGCAGCAAAAAGGTAGAGCTATGAACAAAAGCATGTTTATAAGATACCTCTATTATATGAATAGAGATGAAAGAGAAGCAGTTGGTCTGAGCAAGTACTTAACAGCAGATGAGTACTACGCTGAAAACATTGAGTTTATTGAAAAATTATGGAGAAATTATGAAGAGACAGGCGAATATCCATTTCCTACGTATGCTGACAAGCGATGAACTTATCGATACACTCTACTTCTCTACGGGTGAATCACCATTAAAAGAGAAGTCTTCGTCGTATACAAAGCTGTCTGTAGCAGGAATAGAGGTCAAGATCAGTCATAACAGGCTGATTAAAGTCAACGGTAACTCGTGCCGCTCAATATGGGAAGCTAAGAACATGATTGCTCGAGCAGCCGGTCTAGATGGCTCTTGGAGACTTGTATAAAAATCAACTACTTAGAAAAGTATTTCAAAATCAATAACTTAGATAGTTAACTAGAATTTACTTATAAGAGGCAAATAGGTAAAAATAAATGATTGTACTTTCTCGAACAGCTATGGTAATATCTATCTAACGGTTAAACAAAAGGAGATACTTATGAACCGATTTGCCATCTACCAGCTCTCTGATGAGAACCCCAAGATCCGTGACATGTACTTCATGGAAGCCAAGGAGATCGAAGACATCTCTGATGAGTATGATCTTGTAGGTCTAGTCTCAGCTCATACCTTTGATCAAGTCTTTGGTATTGGTAACATGCAACGCAGCCGAATCGAGACTCTCGGCGAGATGCGCAGCGTCTCAGTCGGCGACATCCTCGTGAACCTCACGACTGATGAAGCGGTTGTAGTTGCAAACTACGGTTTCAACAAGATTCAAATGAAGGAAGCAGTGTAATGAGTAACTATCCTAACATGTCGTATTGCATGTGTAACAACACTCTAGCAGCATTGAATCAGATTCTAGATGAGATGGACAAAAAAGGCGATCTAGCTTTTGTTAGGGATCTGAGTCGAGACGAACTGAGTGACTTTAATGAGTTGGCATTAATTGCCAAGATGTTCGCTAAGCGAGCTCCAAGGGCTGTAGACGAGTTGATTGACGAACGAGTAGATGAGGTGCTAGAATGAGATTGAAAGGTGCAACGACTGTCCTCAACAAAGAGGCAGAGTTCTTAGGTATGAAGTTCAGCGATTTACTTGCTTTTATTGAGCGTAGTCCTTTATCATTTCCTAAAAATGTCGTAGAGGCTTTCAAAGTTTATAAGAAGGAGTCAGTGCAGTGCTAAAGATTGAAGTTGGTACCAGGATCGCATGGTCCTCTGCCGCCGGCAACTTGACTGGTGTAGTAAAAAGCATCCAGCTCAGTCCCAACGCATTAGAAGAAGTATGCCCTTGGATGATCATTGAGAACGTAAAGAACGAAGAGAACTCTTTGATGTCTGACACGATGATGTCCGGAAACCATAGCTATCTTAAATCGATGAAAGTGAGGGTTGTATCATGAAGACAATGGCTGACTTAGTAAGTGATATTATGAGTCTCAACGGCGATGACTTAGAGGATCTTGCCAAGGCGCTGGTCCTGTTCAACGACGGAAAGAGTATTAATAGGGCTGAGGTTCTGCAGTACTTTCTCAGTGTCTTTATTGAAGACGAGCAGCGGCGATCTGAAGAGAAAGAGGAGTTTGCACAATAATGAGTAATGCATTCAGACTCTTGATTCTTGGAATTTTAAACTTAGGATCACTTATTTTAATTCCATTTGTCTTACTGCAGGTCTGCTATGCAATCGCAAGAAGTCATGTAGCAAGTTTTTTAAAAGAGAAGAATATAAAGGTTAAAGATAATGACTGGAGATAACAATTGGAAAGTAATTGGATACCGCAGTGACGGATCTTCAGTTGTGTATAGTCTTGATACTCGAGAAGCAGCACACATCATGTATCAGATGTTAGCCGCCGATAATCAGTTTAGTAGCTTTCGATGTGAAAGCCCAATTTTAACAGTTGTAGAAAATAATGTATAATATCGTTTATGGAATTTTTCAATGGATTAGGAGCGACTGGGCAAGTAATCCATTTCGTTTTAGCATTGAGCTTATTGCTTGGGCTATCAGTATTGGGTGCTCAATTGCTATGGCAGTTACTGCACCTAACCCTCCGCTTCTTTATATGTATCCTGTATGGATCACTGGTTGCGCTTTGTATGCTTGGGCTGCTTATTCTCGCAGAAGTTTTGGAATGCTCGCCAACTATATGCTTTTGGTTGGTATAGACAGCGTAGGCTTGACTCGAATCATAATGCATGCAAATGGGTAATATTTTTCTGACCGTAGCTCAGGGGATAGAGCATCTGCCTTCTAAGCAGAGAGTCGCAGGTTCGATTCCTGCCGGTCAGGCCAAGACACACAAGGAAATAAAATGAACAGCGTATATGTTTTAATGGTAGTGACGACAATAGGTGTGACTGAAGCACCAAATCCGTTCAATAAGATTGAAGACTGTGAAATGGTTTCACAGAGAATACTAAACTCATATTGCGTTGAAAAGAGTAAGATAGACGTTGATGCAGAGGTGAAGAAGATGTCAGCTCTGATGAATTCAATGATTCAATCAATGAAAGAAATTAATCAGTAGGAAATCAGTAGGAGATAACTATGACATATTTTGTATTATGTCCAGCATGTGACACAGAACACTCTGTCGATGAAGTTGAGTTCCTCGATGTAGAGGAAGATTTTCAAGGCAGAGGAGACAGGATGACATTTAAGTGTGGTTACACAAATACACAGCAATCTAGTTTAGTTTATGGAAACAACAATGAATAATAGACTGTACTTTGAACATCCAGTTTCATTTGATTATCTAAACATTGGCTACGGTCTTGAAAAAGAAAACTTACCAGTGACTGGAATCTATGGCATCTTATGTAAAGATGATGGAAGTACGGATGTTGAAAGAAGTGAGCTCGTGTCTACAAACAACTACATGAACGTAGCGAGAGTGAATGAGATCACAGAATCTTTTGACAAGTTTGGTTATGAACTCAAACTTGAAAACGGTGATATTATTGTATACTACTTATATGAACAAGAAGTTGACTAAAACAATCAACAATAGTTTACACACTAAGAGATCTGGTGTATAATGCATCTAATGATAAGGAAAGAATTATGATAAAGATAGTGATCAACTCAGACTTTGGTGGTTTTGGATTATCCGATGATGCCTTTGAACGATACTTAGAACTCAAAGGTGTAGAGTTTGAAAGAACGTATACTAAATTTGGAAGTTCTAATTATTATAAAGCAGGTCATACTGGAGATGATGATTATTACCTCAGTTACTATGACATCAAGCGAGACGATCCTCTCTTAGTCCAAGTAGTCGAGGAAATGCAAGGGGAAGCTAACGGAAGACATTCCTCTCTTAAAATAGTAGAGATTCCTGATGATGTGAATTGGATACTAGAGGAGTATGACGGGGCTGAACATATAGCTGAAGCGCATAGGAGATGGTATTAAAATGAAATCTTGGACATTAGAAGTAAAAGATGATGGCGTGCTTGAATTTCCTCCTGACTTCATAGAAGAGACTGGATGGAAAGAAGGTGATTGCATTCAATGGATTGATCGTAAAGATGGGAGTTTCGAAATGAAGAAAGTTGATACACAGTTTGTGCTTGTTGAAACTATTAATACATTTCGTCAACGATACGTTATTGAAGTGCCAGTTGGCGTCGATCAATTTGGTAAAGACAAAGCAGAGTGGGCATTAGATACGGTCACGATGGAAGAAGCAACTGAGTTTTCGCAAAAGCATCTTGGCGAAACAATTACAAGTCATCGTGTTCTTACTTATGATGAAGTTCTCAAACTTTGTGATGAAGACAATGATTACTGTAAAGAAGGTTGGACTGATGAGCAGAAATTTGAAGTATTCGTTACAGAGTGGAAAGCCAATGATTGAACAGGTTGTTAGATTGTTTGAATCCAAATTAGAGAAGAACAAATGAACAAACGAATTCAAAAATTAGCTAAAAAAGCTGGTTTCGTGTTGTGGGAAGATGAGGATTGGAAACCTAAAGATGAAGTAATTGATTGGTCATGCAGTTACGATAAAGAACTAGAAAAGTTTGCTGAGCTCGTAATTCAAGATTATCTTAAAAGAATGATAGAGGATACAAAATGAACGAAAGAATCCGAGAACTTGCTGGAGTTGAGTAATGAGTAAAGACCTAAAATTTACAACGGCAAGTGAGTATGTGGAAGAGAATGCATACACGCCAGATTACTGGACAGTCGTAAAGATTACCACACCACAGAATGAAGTTTTCTATAAAGTCTTTGCTACATGGTGTGGTTCGTATACAATGAACGAAACATGGAGAATGAACTCAGGCATCACAAATGTAGAGACAGAAGGTGACTACATAAAGTTCTATGGTAATTCTGGCTCTGTGTATAAATTAGTAAATAAAGAATCTAATTATCGTACTACAATGTACGCCTATTCTGTGCTAGAGAGTATGATGAAGAAGTTAGAATTGCTTGGTGGCAAGATTGAAGAAATGCCTTTTGATACGAATTGGCATGAGGAGATAAATAATGACACTACCCCATGAGAGATACCGTGCCATGAAATGTGGCTATGAGCTTCTTTTAGACTTGCAAGATCCAAAGAAAACGCCTAAAGTTCCGAAGAGCATTAGACAGAGAGCGTCTTGGATTCTTAGACACTATCCATTTGAATATCACTTTGAATTGATCTCTGATGCGTTGCCGAATGAGTTTGAAAAGACTGATCCATTTTTTAAAAGGAAGCAAGATGAAAGTTGAAGTAGACATTGAAAGCGCCGACAAGGCCGTCACTAAGTACTTACGGCGGGCGTATGATACGTTTCACGCTGAAAGCGTCGATTCAGAAACCGATAAGTATCTTAAAGCGTTGAAAGTTGTGCTCAAGTGGCACATGATGCCGACAAAGTATGAGAAGTGGAGTAAGAAGTATGATGGTTAGTGCGCTTAAAGTTGAAGATAAATAGTTTAAGGTGTAAATGATGAACAATGAAAAAGTTATAAAAGTTTATAAAAGAACTAGTCAAGGTGGTAAGGCTAAGACTAGCAGTATGAATAAATCTCAAAAAAGAAGTTTTAAAAAATACAAAGGTCAAGGAAGATAGATGCAAGACGATATGTTTGACTTTGGCTTTACGGCCGTCGATGAAAACGAGCTTGAAGCTGTACAGAAGTTGGCTGCAACTGCCGAGACGGCTTCGACGACTTCAGCTGAAGTTCAGGCTAAGATCGATAAGCTGTACAATGCAATGATACCTCTACTCAACAATCTTAAAAAGAACCCTGAAAAAGAGTACATCTACTGGCCAAACAGGATAGACAAGGTCGAGCAGTTCGAGTCATACCTTCTCAAGATCTATCAAAGTTAGTCTCACGAGAGGGCACGAGAGGCCCTCGACTCAGCACCCTAATAGGATACTACCTCTCAGGCCGCACGAGAGCCTCTCGTGCCCTTCTCGAGACTGTATCAAAAATGATACAGATTGAAAAAAAGTTGTTTACTTTTTCCAGATGTTATGGTATAGTCTATCTAACGATTGAAAAAAGGAACATATATCATGCAAACAGTAACACTTCGAGGTAAAGACTTCTCTGCAATTCACAATGCTCTCTGTGAACTTCGAGGCGTGAAATCTCGCTGCGATGATGCAGTGGCAAGTGAGATCAATCGCATCATCCTCAAGCTTGAAAAAGGTCTTGAAGATGCCTATCAGCAAGAAAGTGACGAGTCTGCCAGGAGGATGGATCACTATGATGAAGTGGCCTATGAAAACGGATTCACCTCTATATGGTCTATCTATGATGTCGATGACTTGTCTCTTCCTCACTGCTATGGCGAAGACATCAGCGTATCGTATAGAGATCACTTCGCTAAAGTAAAAGGTGGCACATGGGTTGATCTCTGGGAAGCAGCAGACGAAGTGATTCGTAAATCAGGTGATGATGATCACATCTTCATCGAGTGTTTCTTAAAAGATCAAGATACTGTACTTAAACTATCAACTGGAAGCTAAGGAGATAAATAATGCTTGAAACTATTTTTGTTACTCAGGAGCGAAGTCTAATTGACACCGTTGGACCTACGAGTCAGTGGTACAACCTCGTAGCTTTTAAGAGCAAGAATGATGCCTTTGAATTCATTCGTAAAAAGAAAGATGATGAAGTCAATCAGTACGAGTTTCGAGTCAAAGAGCTTAAGTTATCTTAGGAGTAGATCATGGCTGCAATGAAGTCTGTTTATGATGATATTCGAAAGATGGGTGACGATGGCATGAGTGATTATGAGATTGCAGAAGTGATCTCATATCAGTACGACATTGATCTAGATTTTGCTTATGTTTTAATTGAAGAGGTGATTGAGGATGAAGAAAACCGTTGAAAGTAAATGTGAACCAAAGCGTCGAGGTCGACCTCCAAAGAGTAAACAAGAACCTGATGATCTTGATGAAAATGTAAATTACTGGGGAGATGCGAAAAGTTACGTAAATGATTATGTTGGAGAAGTAGCTTATCACACGACTCGATTTGACAACGATTGGAACTAAAATGACAATAGAAGAATACTGGCGGTGGATAAAAAGCAACTCAGAGTAAGACGATGTCAAGAGCCGTTAGCTAGCATCATTGGCATAATGACGATCGCTAGGTGTAGAACACAACCGTGGCTTTGGCTGTGGTGGCGTAAAAAATTTAAGTACGGTGATCGAGGACACCGTAGATGAAGAACATCGCAGAGTATGGAAGAGGTCTATCCGCTTGGTTTCATAAGCCAAGAATCGCAGGTTCGAATCCTGCCTCTGCTACCAAACGTGTCGTTATCAGCGACTAGTGTGACCCGCATGATAAGAAGTGGAGTGATGTCCACGGGTGGTTCCCCTCTAGATCAGGAGGCATCGAAAGATGGGTTTAACCTAACCGGCGCTGGCAATGCGAAAATCCTCTCTGGTCGGGGAGCGGGTGGAAGGTATCGTTGATA
>Ga0099848_1000174_pt1 | contig 27607 bp, 42 predicted proteins | sample CB_VirMetaG_3_FD_78179 | JGI IMG/M metagenome (GOLD analysis project Ga0099848, IMG submission 78179) | Freshwater to marine saline gradient viral communities from Chesapeake Bay - CB_1508_1S Viral MetaG | ecosystem: Environmental > Aquatic > Marine > Coastal | place: USA: Chesapeake Bay...
CCCGAGGTCGTCACGCTCCACGCCGTGACGGTGTCCTCCCCCGCCTTCAACGAGACATCGGGGAAGACGGCGCGGAACGCGGGGGAGCGGACGATGTCGCGGACGAAGCGGGTCGTTCCCGTCGCCGCCTCGTCGTTCTGCGAGACGATCTTGATGCGGGTCGCGGGGCGCACGCCGAGCCACCACGCGACGAGATAGGACAGGGTCGAGGTCTTGGCGTGACCTCGGGGGAGTTCCGCGTACCACGACAGGTTCCCGAGCGCGTGGGCGAGGAGGTCGCGCTGAAGCCCGCTGACGGGCTTCCCGAGCGCGAGGGCGAGGAATGCGTCGGGGGACTCGCGAGCCGCCCTGACGGCATCCTCGACGGTCAGGCGCGACGCTGCGACAGGCTCGCCGCCACCGCCGCCATCTGATCGTCCGACAGGCTTGCGAGAACCTGCACCCGATCGGTTGCCTCCCCGCTTGCGAGGCGCATGATCCGATCCAGTTCGACCGCCGCGTCGGTTCGCTGCGCGATCAGGTGGCTGATCGCCTCCGACGCTCGGATTCGGTCGCGGGTCGCCGACTGCGGGTTTCGCACGATGTCGAGAAGCGATTGCGGGATCTCCTTCCAGACCTCGGTCGGCACATCCCACCCTTGGTAGACGATCGCCTCCAGAGTGCGGAGATGCTCGCGCCGCCGCCATTGGGCGTTGCGCTCCTCCGTCGCCCCCGTAGCCCCCTCGGGGATCTCGGGGGTTCGGACATGGTCCCTCGGTGTCACGGGCGCATTGTAGCCTTCCCCCGCAAATGACAACCCCCGCTCGCGGCGGGGGTCGTCGGTCGGTCTGGTTGCCGTTCAGTCGCGGTAGTAGCCCGCCGCCTCGACCGCGTCTTGGAACTCGTCGGGACGCGTTTCCCAATGCAGGTTTCCGCGATACGCGAGTCGGCGGACATGGGCGAGGAACGCAGACGGGCGACCGTACTGGCGTTCGACGCGGACCGCGCCGTTGCCCGCGTTCCGCGCCCACGAAGCGTTGCTCGCGCAGACGAAGCGCGTTTCGTGGGCAAAGACTTCCCCGTTCCGCCTGAATCCGATCGTGACTTCGTACCAGTTGCATTCCCCGCTCTGGATCATCGCGACCTCGCGGGCGTTGATGCGGGCGAAGAGTTCGGCGGTCGTTTCGGTCTGCATGGCTGTCTCCTTGGGTTAGGTCGAGCGACTTGCTCGACATGAGGACTGTACCATCATCGGCGATGGGGTCAACCGCCCTTGAGCAAAAAACGGCAACTTTGTGAAAACGCCCCCCGTTTGGCGGGGGGGCGACTCTTCCTCATCGGGTCGCGAGCCTCGCGATGCGCTCGGCGCGTTCGCGCAGGCTTGCCGCGCCGTTGAGGCGCGAGTTGTGAACCGAAGCGGAGTAGCGGTCGAACGAGTCGGCGCGGTCCTGCGCCTCGCAAACGCCGCGCTCAATGTCGTCGGCACGCTCGGTCAGCGACTTCGCGTGGGCGAGGGCGGCATCGCGACCGACCTGCGCGATGAACTTCTCGACGCTCGCGTTGCGGCACGACTCGGCGAGGTGCAGTTTGAAAGCGTGATTCGCGCTGTGGAACATCTTCGCGGCGTACACGCGCTGCTTCTCCGACCATCGCCCGTGCTGCCGCAGGAGCGAGGCGGCGAAGGCGCGAATGCTCGCGGTGCGACCGTTCTTCGCGTAGAACTCGACGCTCCACCGCTCCTGCTCGGCGAAGTCGCACGCGATGCCGTGCTTCTGGCAGTCGAGGTCGTAGGCGAAGGTCGTCGTGGTCGTGTTCTGCATGGCTGTCTCCTTGGTTGAGCGCGAGCGACCTGCTCGGCGCGTGGATAGTACCATCATCGGCGATGGGGTCAACCGCCCTTGAGCAAAAAACGGCAACTTTGTGGAAAAAGGACGACCCCCGCCAGACGGCGGGGGTCGTCGGTCGGTCGGTCGTTTCAGCCCGCGACCATCGCCTTGAACTTCGCCTCGGGGACGAACTGCGTTCCGACATAGATGCGGGCGGGGAACTGCGCGTACCACGATCCGCGCTTCGACATCTTCCAAACGATCTGCTGCTTGATCGTGACCTCCTCCGCGATTCCCGCCTTACGGACGGTCATCATGTAGTCGCTGCGCTCTCGGAGGATCGTGCAGGACTCGACCGCGCCGATCTTGCCGAGGATCTTGGTGTGCCACGCGAGGAGCGTGTTTGCTGCCTGCTGCGCCGCGTCCGCCTCGACCTTTGCGTCGTCAATCGTGGTCGAGAACGAGTAGCGGAGCATGGAGACGAGCGGGCTGTAGCCCTTGTCGCTCGCGTAGTTCATCACATGACCGTCCGCCGCGTTGTAGTACCCGTCACGGCTCTGCGCCATGCGCCCGTTCCCGAGGTCGTACTTCGCGACAACCTTCGCGAACTCGCGGCGAAGGCGGTCGGCGATCTCGGTCTTCAGCGAGTCGAAGTTCGCGAGGAGGGCGGTAGCGATCGGATCGGTCGGGAGGTTGACGGACATGGCTGTCTCCTTGTCGTTTCGGCGTTCCCCGCCGCAGGGGTGCGAGCGACTTGCTCGACACGGGAACTGTACCATCATCGGCGATGGTGTCAACCGCCCTTGAGCGAGAATCCGAGATTTTTCGCGATTGCCTGTCCGAGCCGCCTTTCGCTGTCGCAAAAGGCTCTCGGAGCCGCAGTCGGGTGTCGGTCGTGCCAGACCCCCGCTAGCCCTAGGAGGGGCTTCGGGGGTCGGCTGACACGGTCGTCGCGCCAGACAGCGAGGCAGCACGGTGAGCGGCAGGAACACCATGACCCCGTTTCCGAGGTCACGGGAGGCAGCGACGGAGCCGCAGCGAGGTTTCCCTTGCCCCCTCTTTCACCATTTCGACGGGCCGTCCGCTTCCGAGGGGGAGGAGCGCGAGCGCGAGGCTCGGCGCGAGGTAGGGTCAATCCTCGCGGCTTGGATCCCTGCACGGGATCGCCCTAGGCCAGAGACGGCGCGTCTGGCGGCGCGGAATCACTTGCGGGTCAGACCCGTTTGACATTCCCCGTTTTCGCGGTAGGATTCGACCGCGCAAGATGACTCGTCGTGCGCCTCACTTTGCAGAGGCAAGGCGCACGGCACGCGAACGATACCGTCTCGGTGAGCGAAGGCAAGCCGAGACGGTGTTTTCACAAGTTATCCCGAAGTTACCCACACGCTCCTTGTCCCCCGCCTGCTCCGTGCATGATGCCCGTGACGCAGGCGGGGTCTTTTTTGCGATTTCCCGAGAATCCGATCAAGTCGTGTTGCGCCCATCGCCGAAGATGGTACTGTGTCGATGTCGGGCAAGTCGCCCGAGCCGAGCGCGGCGGTCCCGCGCATGACAGGAGACGACAATGCCGACTCTCGCAAGCGTCGCGCCCGTCCGCACGATCACGCCCGCCCGACACGGTCGGAAGGGCAACAAGTGGTGCGGTCCGACCGCCATCAGCATCCTGACGGGATGCACGACGGATTCTGCGGAACTCGCGCTCAAGGCTCGCCGAGCGAGCCGAGCCGCCGTCAAGGGGACGACGGTGTTTGAGGTCAACTGCGCTCTCTCGCAGTTCGGCTTCCGTCTGCACCCGTGCCTCTCGGCTGCGGACGGGCGCACGATCGCCGCGTTCGTGGACGGGCGCATCGACGGGATCGACATCGACCCCCGCGCCGCCTACCTCATCTCTGCCGCGCACCATTGGCAGGTCGTGCAGGGTTCGTGGTTCGCGGACAACCGAGGTCTGCGCCGCACCGACGACGCGACTTTCCGACGCGGCGTGATCCGCGCCGTGTACCGCGTCGAGCGGTTCGCGCTCGTCGCCGACTTCGCCGCGATCGACCGCAGGCATCGCGAGATGCTCGCGGCGATCCCCCGCTGTCTCCGGCGCGGGGGCAATGCGTCCGCCCCCCGATTCCCCCCCCCGACCCCTAGACAAGGACGAAGACGACATGACCGAAGAACGATTCAACGGATGGCGCGACTGGACGACTTGGAATGTCGCTCTCTGGCTGCGCGAGGAGTTCGCCGCAGCGATCGACCCTCTGCCGCAGACGGCGGACGAACTGCGCGACCGCGCCGAGGAGATCATCGGAGAGGCGCAGGGATCCCCGAGGAACTGGACGGTCGTCACCCCAGACGGCGCGATCGTCTCCGAGGCGGATTGGGACGAGATCCTCGCCTCGCTGCGGGAGGATGCGTGATGCCGCGTGCGTGGACGATGCCGCGTCACTACATGGGCGCGTCGTGGGACGGTTGGTTCGTCGCGCCGTGCGGTCGCTCGCGTGACTCGGACGCGATCGAACGAGCGAACTGGTCCGAGCAACTGGAGCGGCTCGGGGGCGAGGACGGCGAGCGCGTCGTCGTCGTGCGCGAGTCGAACTTCCTGTGCGGGTGGGTCGAGTGGGTCGCCCTCGCGGCTGACGCGACCGACCTGCACGCGATCGCCGACGACATCCAAGCGAAACTGGACACCTACCCGATCCTCAACGAAGACGCGGTCGAGTGGGAGGAACTGGACGAAGATTGAAGTTGCCATCCGCGAAAAGCCGATAGACTGAACGCGGGCAAGTCGCCCGAACCGACGCGGCGGGACCGCGACCGACAGGAGCAGACAATGGACCACGAACCGACTCTCATCGACTTCATCGGCGGCGCGATCGCCGCGCTCGCCCTCGTCCTCCTCGCGATCCTCATTGTCTGACTGGAACCGCCATGCAGAACCGATTCATCAAGCCCATCGTGACGCGGGTCGCGCCCGACGACCTCCCCGACGAACTGATCCGCCCCGAGACGAATCACAAAGTCCCCCCCGACGAGTTGCCTGAAGGACACGAATCGTTTTCGCTGTTCACGACCAACGCCACGCTCTACCACGACGCGGAGGATGACCTGCATTGGTGGGCGGTCGATGCGTTCATGCGCCCTCATCGCCAGATCGGGCGCACGATCCGCTTCACCTCGGCGACCGAGGTCCGCGACGGCGACCGCGCCGATGAGGTCGGACGCGAGTTCGGCAAGGCGATCCTCGCCATGTTCTCGGAGGGCGACGACGATGACTGACCCAGAAGACCGCATCGGATGCGTCGTTCTGACGATCAAGGGGGGACGCGAGACGGTCGTCCTCGACACGACGGACGGCGAGATCCGCGTCGAGGTGTCCCCGCAGGGGGGCAACAAGGTCCGCGTCGTCCTGCGTGCGCCCAGACGCATCCCGATCCGTCGCGAAAAAAATCTTCCGATTCCCGCCGAAGTCGCTTGACCCCATCGCCGACGAAGGTACTATCCCCTCATCGGACAAGTCGTCCGACCCGTGCGGCGCGGAACGCCGCGAGACAAGGAGACAGCCATGTACACGAAGTCCGAAGCCCGTCTGCTCAAGGCTATGTGCGCCGCCGACATCGCGCCGCGTCCGATGACCTTCGCCGCCGAGTGCGCCCGCTGCAACGCGAACGACCTCTGGAAGCGTCGCAGGGAACTCGCGGAGCGCGGCGGTCGGATGTGGGTGTACGCCCGCTGCCGCGTCTACGCGAAGGCTCTGGAGGACGCGCTCGCCGTGAACGGTCTGGCGTGGTCCGAGCCGCGCTTCGCGGTCTACCCGATCACCAACCCCGTCACCGAGGAGTGGGATTCGGATCCGATTTGGGAGGGCGACACTCACGCCGAGGCGAAGGCGGCTATCGACCGCGACTGGTGTCGGGATTTCGGGTGGGTGATTGTTGACCGTGTCGAGCGGATCGCCGACCACGGCGATCGCACCGTGCGGATCGGGGGTGCGCGTTGACGCTCTTCGATCAGGCGGAAGCCGACCGCCGGCGCGAGCAGGGACTCGCGGCGGCGACCGCGACCGAGGCGCGACAGGCTCTTCTCGCGCAGGCGCAGGCGATCGCCGTCGCGCTCTGCGACGCGATGGGAGCCGTGACCTCTGACGATGTCGCGCTCGCGATGTCGAAGCGCGGTCTGGACTACGACGCGCTCGGGAACGCTGCGGGAGCGGTGTTCCGAGGAAACGGTTTCGTCTGGACGGGCGAGGCTCGCAAGTCCGCCAGACCCTCGACGCACGCTCGCGTCATTCGCGTCTGGACTCGCGGCGAGCGAGGTTGACATCGGCGGCGCGGGGGTAGGATGCCCGCATGGACCCTACCCCCGCGCCTCTTCCCCCACGCAGACCTCGCGGATGGATCCCGCGAGAAACCGTGATTGCGATCCGCGAGGCAGTTGCCTCGGGCGAGCCGCAGAAAGCAGTCGCGCATCGCTTTCAAGTCTCGCGATCCGCCGTCTGCCGCATCGTCTCGCAGAAGCGGCACGCGAAGCGGGAGCAGCGACCCGATGCAGTTTGAGGCTCTCGGGCGACCTGCGCCGCAGGGAAGCAAGCGGCTCGTCACGACGCGAAGCGGGCGCACCGCGATGATCGAAACCTCGGCGCGGCTCAAGCCGTGGCGAAGCGTCGTCGCGAGCGCGGCGGTCGAGGCGGGCGCACGGGTGACGGACGCGCCCGTCTCGCTCTCAATCGTCGCCCGCTACCAACGCCCCGCGTCGCACCTGAAGCGGGACGGCACGGCGCGAACTGGTGCGCCGATCCGCCCGTCCTACGGAGACGCGGACAAACTGGCGCGAGCGATCTGCGACGCGCTCTCGGGAGTCGCGTACCGAGACGATCGACAGGTCGCGCTCCTGCGGGTCGAGCGGCGATGGTGCGAGGACGGCGAAGCCGAAGGCGCAATCATCGAACTGTGCGAGTTGACATCCTGAACGACCTCGGTAGAATGGCAATCGCCGTCGCGGTGACGGCAAGACAAGGAGGACACAATGCATCAGTCGGAAACGATCGGGAGCCTCGCGGGCGCACTCGCGAAGGCGCAGGCGCAGATTCGCAATCCCGCGCTCGACGCGGTCAACCCGCATTTCAAGAACCGCTACGCGAGCCTCGCGTCGCATCTGGACGCGATCCGCGCTCCTCTCGCGGCGCAGGGACTCGCGATCGTGCAGAGCGTTGAAACAGGCGACGGACAGGTCGCCGTCGTGACGACGCTGATTCACGCGAGCGGCGAGTGGATGCGCTCGGGGGTGGGTATGCCCCTCCCCGAGCGGTCCACGGCGCAGCAGTTGGGGTCGGTCGTGACCTACCTGCGGAGGTACTCGCTCGCGGCGTTCTGCCTGATCGTCGGCGACACCGACGACGACGCGGACGGCGACCGCAGGGACCGCGAGGAGCCGCGCAGGGAGTCAGCCGCCGCCCTGCTCGACCCCACGCCCAAGAAGGCTACGAAGCCCGCTCCGAGGGCGGACGCGCCGCGCAAGCGTGGCGCGTGGGAGGAGCGCGGCTCGGACATCGTCCAGATCCGCCGCGTCGTGCAGCGCGAGAACGGTCTGGTCGCCGTGCAGGCGAGTCGGGCGGACGGCGCGACCGAGTGGGTGCAGATGACGCACGCGCAGTCGCGCAGCGTCTCCGAGGGCGCGAGGATCGACCTCGCGTGGGAGTGGTCGCCGTTGGGCTTCTATCAGGCGACGATGATGTCGTCGCCTCCGAAGGCGAGCGACTTCCGCGACGAGAACGGCGAACTGATGATCCCGTTTGGAGGTGACGAATGAAACGATCCGAGCGCAGTACAGTCGTCTATCTGGTCATCCTCAACCATCCCGAGGCGACCGAGTGGCAATGGGCGCAGACGCGGGAGGTGGCCGAGCAACTGGAGCAGGCTGCGAAGTTTCGTCACCAGTTCCTCAAGACAGAGATCCGAGAGATCAAGGTCGCGACGACCAAGGCGGGGATCTGCGCCTTTGCGAAGGCACTCATGGAGCGACGACTGTGACCGACGACGAAGACATCACGGCGATGATCGGGCGCGAACTCTCTGCGATGGATGACCGAGAGTTCGTCGCGAACGGATCGCTGATCCTGCAAACGATTCAAGCCCTCGACCGACGCAAGGGCGAGGACGACCTCGACGCGCTCGCGGGCAAGGTCGAGGCGCAGATGGACGGAAGGATGCTGTATCTCGCGGTCTGCGCCCTGTCCGTCTTCTGCTACGCGGAGAGCGAGCGACGGATCGCGAACCGCAAGGCCCGCATCACCACGCGACCAGAGGAGAATGGAAATGACAACTGAAGACACCTTGCACCGACTGCGCGTCGCCACCAAGCGCACCGACCTGTCGCCCGAGGACTCCACTCTAATCGGCGATGCGTATGCGGAGATCGCCCGTCTGCTTGAGCGCGTGCGCCATCTCAAGGCGTGTTTCACGCCGTCCTCGGACGATCAGCGCGTTGATCTGCGCGACAGGCTGATGGACCTGTGCGAGCGAGGCGCGGGCTTGAGCGACGCGGAGTCGGACTTGATCGGGGAGGCTGCGCTCGCGATCATCGGGTTCAACCAGACGCTGCGCGGGATCCGAGATTCCAACCTGAAACTCGTCGTGGAGAAGAACAGGGCGATCATCGGCCTGCGAACCGCGCTCTACCAGATCGCGGAGAATGAGGATGAACCCTACGCTCGCGACACGGCTCGCGACGCGCTTCAGACGCATTCGCTCAACGGGGGTGGCGCATGAGCCTGTGGGAGATTTCGACGGAACTGCAAGGTCTGCTCGCCGTCTGCGACGCGCACGGCGCACGCAGCGCGGAGATCGAATCCGCGCTTGCCGACCACATCGGCGCGTTGCAGGAGGCGTTCGACGCGAAGGCGGACGACTACGCCGCGCTGATTCGTCTGTGCGACGCTCGGGCGCAGGCGCGTTCCGAGGAGGCGCGTCGTCTGCTCTCGCTCGCGGACGCGGACATGGTCCTCGCGCAGCGTCTCCGCGAGGGGCTGCTGCGGACGATGCAGGCGATCGGGCGCGACAGGGTCGAGACGGCGCGGTCGCGCATTGCCGTCCGCAGGAACGGAGGCGCGGTCCCGATCGTCATTGAGGACGAGAGCGCGATCCCGAGCGATTTCCAGATCCCGAAGGTCGCGATGACCATCGACCGCACGGCGATACGCGATGTTCTGGAGCGCGGAGGAGTTGTGAATGGCGCGAGGCTCGGCGAGCGCGGCGTGCGCCTCGACCTGCGCTAGACTGACCACGCCGACGCGGTTTCCTCCCCGCGACGGCACACCGCCGCCCGCCCCTCGCACCCGAGGGGCGGGTGTTTTCTTTTTTCTCGGATTCTTGCTCAAGGTCGGTTGACACCCCTGCCGATGATGGTATAGTCACCACATCGGACAGGTCGTCCGAACCCTGCGGCGGGGAACGCCGCGAGACAAGGAGTCAGCCATGCAGCAGCACGAAACCGCCACCTCGTTCTACGCCTTCGTCGCCACGGTTCTCTCGGCGGTCGAGGGAGTCAAGAACACGCCGATGCAGTCCTCGTTCTGCGCGGCGGATCTGGAGCAGATCGCGAAGTCGTGGTGCAACGCGACGAGCGACAAGCGCAATCGGGCGATTGAGGAGGCGCACTCCGCGAAGGACTCCGCAGACATGACGACGGAGGAGAACCGCCTCGCGCACTCGCTCCGCACCGTCATGGCGGACAACATGGACGAACTGCACTCTGCTATGTGCCGCCTCGCGAGCGCGTTTCAGCGGATCGCGGCGAACAACCGCCGCTATGCGCGAGACGAAGAGAATGCGCGAGTCGAGGCGAAGATCGCGAAGGAGGACCAGAAGTGAAGATCAAGACCCCCAACGACATCAAGACCGCCGTCCGCGCCGCCCTTGTCCTGCAAGGGCGGTCGCGGCACTCCCTAGTGCAGCAGGGCATCGCGAGCCGCGTCTGGACGCGGCACACGGGCGAGTGCCTGCTCGCCGACGACGCGACGCACATGGGGCAGCGCGTGCCGACGATCGTCAACGCGCTCGCGCTCCTCGACCTCGCGGGTCTGGAACTGGTCGTTCGCGAAAAAACTCGGAATCCCCTCAAGGACGCTTGACCCCATTGCCGATGAGGGTATAGTCCTCGCATCGGGCAGGTCGCCCGAGCCGCACGGCGCGGAACGCCGAACGACAAGGAGACAGCCATGCAGACCTACCCCGACGCTGATTCGATCAAGACCGAGATCGCCCGCCGCTGCATTCGCGGCAACCGAACGCTCGTCTCCATCGCGACCTTCCTCGACCTCGACCGCAAGGCGATGGCGCGTGTCGAGCGCGCCGCGTCGCGGTTCCCTGAACTGTCGGACGCGGAAACGATCGTCCGCTACTACAGGAATAGCGTCGTCTGGCGGCGATGGATCCTGCGTGCGAATCTCGCGGACATCGCGATGTTCGCCCGCGCATTCGCGAAGGGAGGTGCGGCGTGAACTGCCCTACCTGCAATGGAACGGGTCGCGTGCGCGAGTCTCACGGCGGCGGGGCTTGCGAGTTCCTCGTCTGCGAGTGTCAGGACGACACCTGCACCTGCGACGACTGCGGGCGCGTCGTCCCGCTCGGCGACTGCCGCGACATCGGCGGCGAACTCTGGCTGTGTCAGGATTGCACGGAGCGGAACGACCGCGAGGTCGAGCGGTCCCGCCTCGCGTGCCACCTCGGCGACATCCCCCCCTTCATGCGAGGACTGCCAATCGAACTTGACTAGCCCAAGGGCGCGGCTAGACTGACCGCATCTTTTCCCCTACCGCGAAACCGCCCCCTGCCGATCGGGGGCGGTTTCGTTTTTGGCCCTAGGATCCCGTCTGCGGCGTTCCGCCCTCGGGGGAGGTGTCGGGAGGGGGCGATGCCTCGGGCGACTCCTGCGGGCCTCCTGCCGCCCTAAACGGGACGAGACGGTTCAAGGCTTCGCGCCGCTTGCCACACCCGCACCCGCCCCCCGTCAACCGCCGAACGGCTCGGTCGATCCCCGTCGCCTCGGTGACGAGCGCGACCGCGTCGCCCAGACCGCGCAGCGCGGGACGAGCCGCCTGCGGGACGCGCCCGTTCGGCTGCGGTCGCCCGAACAGAGGCGGGTTTTTGAGGTCGCCCTCGCGGCTCTCCCGAGCCTCGCAGGTTTCGCAGGTCGCGACATCGAAGCCCTTGCCGCACTCGGGCGCAGAGGCGTGGATGCGCCACGCTCGGCAGTCCACGACGGGAAGCCGCACGCCGCGCACGGTGACATGAGCGTCGGTCAAGGCTGATCGCATAGCGAACGCACCTCAATGTCGTCGGCGAAAGTCTCGCAGTAGATGCTCGGATTCTGAAAGCATCCAAATGTGCAGCAGATGATCGGATTGTCTGCGTAGTCGCACGGGATCAGTTCGTACTGGAACGGATAGCAGCGGCACTTGCTCGACGCGGGGAAGTCCGCGTCGCAGATGAACGAGTACCCCCAGATGATCACATCGTCGTTCGGGTCGAGAACGCTGAAGTACGGGTAGAGCGGAGTGACATCAGGCTCCTGAATCGCGACGCATTGAGCGACGCTCTCATACTCACTCGGGCCGATGCAGATCGTCACGAATGTTTCGTCTGGCTCATCGCACCGCATCAGGCTGTAGCGAGTCCCCTTCGCGTACTGCGGGATCGACAGACCCTGAAGCGTGTACGGGTACGGCTCCTCCGCGCTGATCGACTTCGTCGTCGTCCACTTGCCGTCGCCGAGGTTGTCCGTGATGCACGGTCGCTCGTACGCACGCATCGACACCGAGACGCAATTCACGAACTTCGGGCTGATCGCGATGAACGGGACGATGATCTGCCCTAGAGCAGGGTCGTAATAGATCCCTGCGAGGTTCATCTCAAGCGTGTCGCCGCCGCGATACGGGGGACGACCGTTCGGCTCCTCTAGCCAGACGCACTCGTCGCAGGTCTGCCGCGTCCCGAGCCAGAACCACGGTCCCCACTCCGTGTTGATGTCAACCTGCACGATGCCGCGCAGTCTCGTCTGAATCCGCTCCGCGAACTCCTGCGCCGTCGTGCTGACCCCGAGCAGCGTCAGCCCGCAGATCACCATGCGCTGCGTCGCGATCGGACCCCAACAGGTGTTCCAGTTGACGGTGTCTACGGTCGGGATGAATGACCCCGTGACCCATGCCGTGACGGCGGCGGGGTTGTTGATGTCAACGCCCTGATCGACCGCGATGCACGCGGGGATCCGCACGGTGAAGATCGGCTCCTCCTGATTGATGACAGGCTGCGTGACGGGGTCCGTCCAATCGGCGACTTGCAGGATGAGTTCGTAGCAGACGGTCGCCTCCCAACTCTCTGCGGGATTGATGTAGGTGTCGCACGCGCTCGGGTCGATCGCGCAGAGATCCACGCCGTCGCAGCACTTGAACAGGGCAAGCGGGGGGCAGTCGGGGCAGGAGTAGAACTCGTACCAAGTCTGCCACTTCTGATTCTGACAGACGAAAATCCGCGAGCAGGGGCTGTAGATAGGGGATCCGTTAATTGACTCGCACGGGATGCAAGACCCGATTAGTTGCGTGACCGTCTTGACGATCGGCGCGATCGTCTCGGGAGGGCCGAACTCGCATGGCGTATTCGGGGGGATTCCGTAGGTGAGATAACAGGTCGAAAGACGGCACTTGACCTCGACCTCCTTCCCCGCGACGGTTCCGAACTGGTCGCAATGGTCGTAGCAGTTGCCCCAGAGTTCGATGCATTGATTCTCCTGCGGCGTGAGGATCTTGCCGCCCTCGCCGCTAGGGCAGTCAATGTCACCGAAGTCGCCCGCGTCTCCCTGCGGAGATCCCTGCGCCTGACAGCACGGACCCACGCCCTCGGGGTAGATCGCCGCGAGGTAGCCGACATTCGTGGGATAGGGCGTACTCGGTGGAGGACACGCGCCCGTAATCGGGTACGGGTCCACGATGTACGCGCAGCAGTTGTACACGATCACGACGCAGAGCGTCGGAGACGGAGGAATCGGCAGAGGCAGAGGAACGCCGAGCGACTTCAGGTACGGGACGCAGAGGTTGATCTTGGGGGGACCGCCCGTGCAGTCGATGATGTCGCAGCACGGGTTGTCGAAGTAGATCGGGCAGAGGTCCGCCCGATAGTAGACCCCTGCCTCGCAGCAGCAGGCGGCTGCGGTTTCACCTGCCATGCGTCACGCGCTCGGAGTCTCGGGAGCCTTGACCGCGTCGGCGATGTTCGCGCCCGTCTTGAGGCCCGCGTTGTAGGAGGCTTCCTTCTCGCTCGCGACGCGCTTGTCCTCGGCGGGTCGCTTTAAAAACAGGCCCGTGAGAACGCCTAGACCGCTCATCACGACCGCGCCGAACGGAAACGCTCCCGCGTGATCTCCGAGGATCGAAACCCCCGTATCAATGATGGACGCGAGCGCGTAGTAGCGGTCGTTCGCGTCGTCAATCGCCGACCGAAGCCTTTCGGTGTTCGTCTGGACATAGTTCGTCCAATCCTCCCACACGCGCTGCGCGTCGGCGAGAGTGATGTCTCCCTCAAGATCGTCGGGCGCGATCGCCTCAATGACGGGAGGCGGGACATCCACCTTGACCATCGACTGAAGGTCGCATCCCTGCGCGGAGACAAGAAACCCTCCGACGAGCAGCGTGATGCAGATCATGCAGTAGAACGCGATATCGGTCTTCATCGGTTGTTCTCCAGACGGACGAGCCGCCTCTGGATCTCTTCAAGCGACCGCGTGTGGGTCGCGTCGGTGATCGCCGCGCTCGCTTGCGCCTTCGCGAGATCGTTCACGACGCTCGCGAGTTCCGTGATATCCGATTGAGCGCGAGCCAACTGTGCGGTCTTTTCCCCACCTATCCAGATGATGGAGGCGATGCCGAACAGCATCGTCGCGATCTGGAGGATTCCGACCGTGTTGGTCGATGGCTTGGGGTCTGCGCTCATGGGGCCGCTCCGATGATTTGGTCCGCACGCTCGGACGAGAGCAGATTCGCGGACACTAGGTAGTCCATTCCCTGAATGGTAACCGCATCGGTGTTGACGACCTCCTGCGCGGCAGCGGCGAGTTGCAGAAAATCGGCAACCGTCTCGTCGGTCTGCGCGGCAGCGCGGATGCCCGCCCGCTCGGAGGCCGTGAAGCGAGTCAGGAACTCATAGGATGTCCACGCCTGCTCAACCATGTCACACCTTCAGGAATGTCGCGGGAGTCGTCGTCCCGTAGGGGTAGATCGGGGAGGGGACGGATGGCAACCCCGAGGCGAATGTCATCCCGTTTCGATACCAACCGTTGATGCCGACCGTTGTTGACGGGTCGTTGTAGAGTTCGGGAAGCCCGAGTCGGCTGTAGGCGCGAACGGTCGCTGTCGAAGAGGAATGAAACGCGAGCCAGTAGAGCGTTCCCGCAGAGAGCGACACCGACACGGCGGTTTCCTTGAGTCCCGTAGTCGAGGAATCCAGATCCGCGCTTACGGCAAGAGCCGCGCCAGTTGGCACGCCTGTACCGTCGTCGGCGTAGATGCCGACACGGATGAACGACCCCGCTACGGCGGTCGTCACGAACGCCGCGAGAGCCGTGATCGCGTAGTTGCGCTGCGCGATGTACGGACACCAGTTGACGCGGTTGGCAACTCCTGCGACCGTCGCGTAGGTCTGCGTCGTGGTGTGCGCCGTCAGGTAGTACGACCCCGCAGGAGGAGTTGCGACCGACGCGACGGAGGGCAGGTAACCGCCGATTTCACCGACCGTGCCATCGGTGCGCTTGGTGAAGAGCCTCGCGTCGGCGGCATTGACGGCGACCTCGCCGATGTCAAGTTCGGTGGGGTGAGGGACCACGCCCGAAACGGTGCTGCGCTTCAGCAGGATTGCCATTTAGTCCTCGCCTCCGTCGTAGACCCCGCCGTCGAGATTCGCGCCGAACTCGGGCTGCTGAAGGCAGGTCGTCTTGATCGCGTTCGGGATGCTGAACCAGAATCTCGTCGCCGATCCGCCTTCGATTTTGACCGACGAGTTCTGCTCGACCATCAGGACGATCGTGTCCTCGCAGATCGGGTAGGGTTCGATCTCGGCGGTCGGGAGGTAGTCCGCCTGCACCGCGCCCGTCGCGATGACATTCGCGGGGTCCTGCGAGCCGACATACTTGTTCCCCTGCTCGGCGAAGTTGCGTGCGACTCCAGACGCTGCGCTCGTTCGCTCGTAGCCTGCCATCGCGGTCGTCGGGGTCGAGGTCGTGTAGCCCGCGCCGCAGTTCGGCTCGACCTCCTGCCATGCGTAGGTCCATCTCCAGTAGTCGTTGCCCGAAGTGCCAATTCGCTCGGACCCGAGGATCCGCGCAGGGAAGATGCGGCACATCGGAGGCGCGGAGTCGATCCAGAGTTCGCCGCTCGACAGACGCTGCGCGTGGATCGTGCCGTTCCCGACCGCGATCATCGTCGGATCGGTCGGCAGGTCGCCAGAGGGACCGAGGATCCAGTCGTCTTCGCGAGCCTCGGTGTAGGTGTAGGGGACGAGCGTGTAGTCGTCGCTGCTCGTTCTGTTCGGGTTCCTTCCGACCGTGTAGCGCAGCATCGTGGCGCGGAACGGATCTACGACCGTCTTCAGCCAACCCGCCCAGACCGTCTTCCCAAAGAACACCTTCTGTCGGCGGTCAAGTTGATCCGCGTACTGCTGCACCTCCGCTTGCCATCCCGTGTATCCGATGCCCGACGAAGTAATCGCAGAATCGATCGCATTCGCGGGATCGGGCGCGACGCTGTTGTTCTTCGCCGTCATCGGGAACGATTCGATCAGGTTCATCGAACCGATACCCTGTCGAAACCGCTGACCGTTGAAAGGCAGATTTTCCCATTCTCCGCTCTCACGCGACAGGTCGAACGGGACACCCTGATTGATGACCGAGAGCGTGCTGTTGTATGTCGTAAAGCCCTCGGGAGCGCGGAAAGGCATATGCACCGACACCGTCGCGGACGAGCGGTTCCGCATCGACTGGTTGGTCGAGTCCCACCAGTCGAGGAGCGAGTCGCTCGGCGCGAACTCGCCCGAGTTCGGCTCAAACCCGCCGCAGACCGCCCGCTTGTAGTCGCTCATCATCCCGTTCACGGCGACGGGATCGGACAGGATTCGCTTCGCCCTGTAGACCGACGCGCTGTCTGGATCCCACATCACGCAGAATCCCATGCTCGCGAGGAACAGATCAATCAGCATCGCAAGCGAGGTCGCGCCGTTGAACATCCGCGTGATGCGAGACTCGCTGTACTCTCCAGAGTAGGTCGTGAGTTCGGCGAGGTCGATGGTCCCCACGGGGAGGAGGTTCCGCAGCGTCGTAACGATTGCGCTTGCGTCGTACTCCTCTGATTCTCTGGCGTTGCCCGTGAACCGCTTCGCGACGACGGGGTAGAGGTTGAGGTTTGACCAGTTCGCGTAATAAGTCCGTTTCCACCAGTAGCGAGCGTCAACCGCCTCCACCAGAACGACACCCGCGCCGCCGTCCGCCTGAATGTAAACAGGCTTCGGAGGCAGGAGGAACAGCGTGATTGACTGCGTCGTCGCCGCGCTGTTCTCTCGCCAGTTGAATACCGCGCTACCCTGTCCCTGCGCGGTGGCCCCCTGATAGAGCCGCGTCACATCTGCGCGGTTGATGAGGCACTTGACGCGAGTCTCGCGAGTCGCTCCTGCGGGGATGTCGATCGTAAACAGGTCGCGAGGGTCCATGCCCGCCATCTCGGCGTGCTGCATCATTGTGCGATCGGGGATCTTGCACGCGACGACGAAGGAGCCGACTTGGAACCACGCTTCGATCATGGCTTGTACCAATCGGAGGTTGTGACGGGATAGCGTTCGGTCGAGGTGATCCCCGTCGTTGGGTCCGCGCCCACGAACGGACCAAACACGCTCACGCTCGTTTCCTGCGAAGCATCGGTCATAACGGGGGACAGCGTCCCCGCGACATACCCGTTCGGCGCACCCCACGATCGGAAGTTGCCGTCCGCCGTGAATCCGTTGCTAGAGATCGCGTTGCCCTTGTCAAAGAGTTCGTAGACGCGCTCGTAAACTCCCGTAAACAGCCCCTGCCCCTGCGCGTCGTTGCGGCTCGCCGACACATCCCAGTTCTCCGAGATAATCATCGCACCAGACGGGTATGGGCGCATGACGCGAGAGGGAGCCTTGTTAACCTGCGCGACCTCAATGCGCTCGGTCACGCGCACGCGAGGCTTCATCGTTTGGAACACCAGATCCGCGCTCGTCTGATACGCGCTGCTCAACCGCACCATGCCGCCATCCACGCCGACCGCCGTGTGCGTGAGCGAGTGACCGATGATCTGCGTAAAACCGTCCGAATCGGCTTCGGGCTGCGACTGCTTTGTTGCGAGTTTGCCGTCGAACTCGGAGGTGACCGTGGCGGGCATATCCTGCGCCGTCACTCCGACTTCAATCGTCCCCCACGCATTGCTGCCCGTCATCACGGTCAACTGCGGGAGCGACGCCGTATTAGATCCCGTGCAGCATTGCCCTTGGATGCTGCTGCTCACATAGTGTGGAACCATCCAGTAGGTGTACGGCGATCCGCTCGCCTGCGGATTCTCGCCGCTAATTGTGGTGTTGATGCTGTTGGGGCCGTATGGATCGACTGCTCTCTGAAGAGAACGAACGACCGTGAACTTCTGGCCGACCATCGTCATCAGAGGAGACACGGTGACGGACGAAGTCGTTGAACTCGACACTACCTGCGCGTCCAGTTCAAATCGGATCTTGTGCCGCGAAAGGATCTCCTGCTCGGTGATCCTCATGCGCGTGATGATGATGCTACCGTAGTTCGCATTGATTCGCGTCTTGGAGAGAGCGATAGCCGCTTGAACAAGGAGCCTGTTGCCCGTCAGCCCTGCTACACCCGCGCCACTCATGTCCGCCTGCTTGAGCGACAGGTCGCCCTCAAGATCGCAGGTGAATGTCGCATTCGCGATGCCCGCCTCGCGAGCCGTGCGCTCAATGCTGAACTCCATGTCGCCGACGCGAACGCCGTCTGGCAGGTCGTAGGCGTGCTGCACATCGACAAGTTGATACAGCAGCACATTGCTCGCCTCGCTGTATGCGAACTGCTGCGACTCTCGCCGCCAACCCTCGCTCGGGGGCTGCGGGATGAACGCTCGTCGGAAGAGATCCGCATACGCTCCTGTGCTCCCCCATGTAGTTGGAGTCGTGGCGGGCGTGTAGTCGGTGTTGGTGGATCGTCGGTTAATGACGATCTGCCCGTGAACGGTTCGCGTTGCGCGACCCGCCGCGTCGAGCCGCATCTCCTGCGTCCATGTATGCGCGACAACGGGCTGACCGCACTCGCTAGTCTCGTCGGTAATCTCAAAGTTGATTAGCGCAAGACCCGTCCCATGCACGGCGTTGCCCGTGATGGTCGCCGTAGGCGCACCCTTCAGGCTAGTCGTCCTGCGGACATCAATCAGATTCGCGCCGTCGATGCCGAGTATCGCGCTCTCAATCTTTCCCGCGCTCAAACGAATCTCGTCGCGCAGCGTCCCCCAGTTCGTATCGACCATCATCGCCGAGCCAGAGATGGAAACGCGCAAGCCGATCGGGGTGATCCCGTCAGCGGCGAATATGACCTCCGAACGGTAGGAGTCGATATTCGTGTGCAGCAGGTTGTAGTCGACTTCGCAGGCGGTCGTGATGACGAGCGTGGTAGACATGGAAAGACCCTATCCCTATCGGTTTACGGATTGGGCTTGCGCCCGTCACCGATGCCGCCGTAGGAGCGGCGGGTAATCGCCTGCACATCTGCGAGGAACCAATCGTTGACCCCCATCGTTGTAGCGGGCTTCGTGTTTGCGCTGATGAGGCCGAGCCACATGAGGATCTGCTTGATGCCCGCCAAGATCTCCGACCCGAATGCAGCGATGGCCGTGCCTGTTGGACCCATGAGGCCGATCAACGCGCCCTTGATGACGCTGACCACGCCCGTCGCGATCAGGTCGAATAGGCCCGATCCAAACGCCTGCTCGGTCATCCTGTCAAGATTCATCGCCGCCTCGCCCAACATCCCGATGAACTTCGCCATCGGCAGTAACGCTTGGTAAAGAGTCTTGACGATCTTCTGATAGAGGATCGCCATCGGCGCGAGGAGTTTGTTGATCTCCAGAGTGACGGCGGATTGCGCGTCCGCCGCAAGCGTCGCCTCTCGCTGCACCCTTGCGAACGCCAATCCGTTGACCGCCGCCTCGCGAAGATCGCGGTTGAACTTCGCGATGTACTCGCCTGCCTGCGCTGCTGTGATCGCGCCCGAGAAACGACCGATGTCCTCAAGTCGGCGCAGAACGATTTCGCTCGCCTTCCCGAGCATCTTCCAAGTGGCGTACAGAGCCGCGCCGACGACGAGAAGCCCTCCCGCGACGATAACGAGCGGAGCAGCAGCAGCACCCAATGCCGCGATTGTGCCTCCCGTCGCTCCACTTGACGAGAGCATCCCCGCGAGGCCAGACGCGGAGGGGGAGGTGATGAATCCGAGTGCTTCGGACTTGATCGCGCTGCCCGTCTCAACGCCGCCGAAGAACTTCTGAAGCATCGCCATCGTGTTCGATGACGCGGTCTGCCCCGCCGCAGGTGCGCGAGGAGGAGTCGGAGAGGATCCGCCGCCACCGCCAGAGGGGATCGGGATACGGGGTCCGCCTCCAACGCTACCCCCGCCGCCGCTTGCGCCGCCCGCGCCGCCAACCCTGCCCATCTCGCGGATGTTGATGTTGATCGCGCCGAGGTCTTGCATCACGATCCCCAAGTCATTTCGTAGCAGTAGTCGTAGGAGTCGCGCATCGTCAGCCACCCGTCCATCTCTGGCTCGGCTTCAAGCGTGCCGCCCGAGCGGAACAGGAGCGCGACGAGCATTCCGTTGTATCTGGTCTGTGTCAGATGCGTGCGGAGCGCGGCGACGAACTGTTCAATCCCCTCGGTCCCTGCGATGCGATAGTCTCCGCGACCCGCGTAGTCGAGAAGCCCGCGCCACCAGATGACCACATCCAGATTCGCTCGGATCATCCCCACGCCGCTCTGCGGATGAACCGACGACTCGGAACCCGCGATCAACTGGATCGCGTAGGGACCAATCGCCTCGTCAATCTTCGCCTCGGCGAGATAGACATTGGTCCCGTACCCTTCTTCTTCCATCCATGTGATCAGGTCCGCACGGATGATGTTCAGGATGTCCGCCGTGTTAGCCATGCGACTTCAGAGCCTTCTGCCGCAGGGCGGCGATCTCAATGTCGCGGGCAAGTCTCGCGCTCCCCGTGACCTGAAACGCTGCTTGCGCCGCCTGACGCTCGTCTCCGAGCGCGATGGCAATCCCGCGTGCAAACTCCAAGGAACGCTGCGCCTCTATCGTCGGGATGTTCGCGAAGAGTCCCATTGCAGTCTCCTGATCGAACTCCTGCGGCATCCGCCCGTAGGTCGCGAGGAACCGAGCGGATGCCCTTATCCGTTTCCCGCTGCTTGCACTCGCGTCGTCATTCGCTGCCAAGCGGCGATCAGGTGAGCGTCCGTCGCGTCCTTCGCGACATCTGGCGTGCGGCTCGACCGCCGAATGGCGGCGGCGATCTGCGCGACCGTGGGCTGCTCCTTCAGCCCGATGTCCTCCTGAAGCGCGGTGAGCGTCTCCATGTACTGAATCACCAGACGACCCGTTGGGATCGTCACGGCGAACAGCATCGTGTCGTCGTCGTCGTTGAGTTCGATCATTATTCTGCCGCCGCCGTGTAGGTGTAGAGATTAGTTCCCGCAGTCGTAATCGCGTTGAGCGCGAGCGTAAGGACTCGCTCGCGGTTGCCCCATTGCGAATCTCCCACGCCGTCAGGCTGTAGGTAGCAGGTTCCGAACACATAAGTGCTGCCGTCATCGCCTTCAATCGTCAGCGCGAATGTCGCGTTGTTTGAGACGAGCCTGCGTCCGACAGGGTTGTTCGCTGCGGATGTCCCGCGCTGACTCAACAAAATCGTGTTCAGCACATCCTCGTCCCACTTGACGAGCGCGAGCGAGATCCGCGCCATCGTTCCCGTGAGAACGATCTCCTCGGGAATCTGACCCGAGAGAACGGTGCGGACATCGTGTTGCGTGTCCTGAAACTGGATGCTCGGGAGGTTGTCGTTGTCGCTGTAGCCGAGGACCGCCACGGATCCTCCTGTCACCTCGACCGAGATCGTCGTTGGGCCTGCTACCTGAATCGTCGTTGCCATCACCTGCTCCTGCGTAGGAGAACCTGACGAAGCCCTAGATAAACGCTTCGCCCGAAGTCGATCATATCCTCTCGCGTCGGGAGGATGAACGGTCTTGCGGGAACCGTAACGCCCTTCCACGCCATGAGGTAGTCCTTGCCCTTGAGAAGACCCTCGGCGTTCGGGTTCTGCCCCGTGCCGTGGTCCCGCGCTCCCTTGCGGGAGAGCGGGATGTAGTTCGGTCCTCGCGTCGTGAATCCGCGATCCTGATACGCGCCGTACTTGTTGCCGCGCATTCGGATCTTCAATCGCGAGTTGCCAAACCCCGAGCAAGTCGCGCCGAGGCTGCGGGCGAGACTGCCCGTGTCTCGGAGCGGCTGACCGCCGTTGCGATAGGACGAAGCCGCGATCCGATACTCGGTCACGCGCTTCGTTGCCATGACTTTGCGTGTCTCTACCGAACCGCCCTTGGGCTTGCGGAGACTCCATTCACCCGTGGGCGATCGGTACTGCGTTACCAATGCCTCTACGACCCGCTGCCGCTTGCCGAGGACGACCGCGCCCTTCGGCTTGCGCTGCGTCCAGAAGTCGCTTGACAGGCTTTTCAGGGGCTTGTGCTTCTCGGGGTTCCCGCCGCTTCCGCGCCCGATGTTCTGGCGGATGTGGTCGGACATCCACTCGGTCGCGATCTGCGCGATGCCGAGGCGAACCGCGTCGGATCGTAGAGCCTCGCGGACCTGTTGCGACCAAGGCTTCATGCGGGGTAGGTGTTGGGAAGCCTAGGCGGGAAGAACGGGCTGTTGCTCGCCTCGTTGTAGTAGTAGAGGTTCTGCACGGGGACGGCGACGACGCTCGGAGTTCCCGCCGTCGCGTTGCGCTCGACATCGCCGAACAGCATCTTCCCGTCGCGCAGGGCTTCAAGGTACGAATACGCCTGCTTGACGCGCTGTTCGATCGCGGGGGTGATCTTCGTGCCGCGCCTCTGGAACAGGAACTCGGCGGCGAGATCGACCACGATCGCGATCAGGAGCGGATCGTCCGCCGCCGCAAGAGCGGTGAGGTCTGCGTCGGTGTAGATGTTGCCGACGCGGCAGTAGGCGCGGACCATGCCGCTCCCTCGCTCTAGAGCCGCCGTCGTGATGTCGTTCGGCAGGGCTTCAGCGATTCCCGTATCGCTGCACAACTGCTCAATGATGTTCTCGTCAAGCGAGTGGATGATGTCGTTGTAGTCCGCGTAGACCGCCATCACGCACTCCTATGAATCGGGGGAGAGGGGTTGCCCCCTCCCCCCCGTGGGGTTGAGAGAGTCGCCAGATCAGGCGGTCACATCAAGGACGGCGAAGCCCGAGACGGGCGCGACGACCGCCGCGACCGAGTTGTCGATCACGCGACCTTCGATGCGGCGGTTGAGCGGATCGTTGAACTGCTCGACCGTCATGTCCTCGTAGGCGAAGATCTGGAGAGTGCTGAACGAGTTCGCGCCCTCCACGCCGACCAGACCCGCAGGACGCGACACGAAGTACGCGCCGTTTCCGAGGACATACGACGACGAGACGGTCGCGCCCTGCTTGCTCGTCACGACGACCGAGTCGTCAACGACGACATCGCCGAGGCCGAAGAGGGTCGAGGGGATGCCCCATCGCGAGAAGGTGTCGGTCCCCTGAAGGCACGACACGCTCTGCGCCATGTACTTGACATACTCCTTGACCTCGGGAGCCTGCGAGATGTAGTTCGCGACGGTCGGCGAGATCACCATGATCAGTTGCGAGGGGGAAACCGCGCCCGCCGTCGTCTTGCCGACGATCTGGAGAACCTGCTGAATCGTCTGCTGAATGTAGCCGTCGCCAGCGGCAGAGCCGACCCACGCGCCCGTGCCGACATACGCGCTGCCCACAGGGCCGTTCGACCCCGCCGCAGTCGTGTAGTTCGTCACGCCCCAGTTCGCCGTGGTCGCGAGCGCGGTCGCCGCCGCCGAGGTGCGGCGAGTCATCGCCAACTGTGCGCGGCTGCGAGCGTGCTGCGCGACGGTGTCCCACGCCGCCTGATTCGCAGTCTCCTGCGGGATGTAGAACGGGAACGCGAACCGCTCGGTCGTGTAGGACACGAACTCAAAGTTGTTCTGCTTCCCTGCGGGGCGATCGGTGCCGAGTCCCCATGCGTACTCGTTCGCGGAGGTGACGCGAGCGTTGTCCGCGACATCCTGACGCAAATAGTAACCCTGCATCTTGGTGACGGGGACGAGAGTCGCGTAGCGAGAGAGCGCGAACGAGTTGACGCTGCGGGTGAACTCCACCTGAAGCGCACCCGTCGCGATGTCGTTGGTCGTGGGGATGTAGGTCGAAAGACCCCCGCCGACAGTAGTGAATGCCATGTGCGTTTCCTTCCTTCAGTCAGGGGTCAAGCGAAGACGGGGCCGCGATAGCCGAACCGCCAAGCGCGGATGATGTTTCCAGAGGCTCCCGCCTCAAGAGCGATGTACGCAGAGACGGCGGTCGCGCCGCCTGCGGTGACGGCTGCGCCGTTTGCGTCGCTCTCAAGGTAGTCGCCCGCCGCGATCGTGCCGCCCGCCTTGACCTGAACGGTGTTCGACGGCTGAAGCGAGATGCGAGTCCCATCGACGGCGTTGTAAGTCGCGCCGAACTGGTAGACCGATCCATCGGTCACGCCGACTGGATAGTCGGTCTGGTCAGCGCAGGCCGCACCCGAGAACGGCTCGGTCGAGACGATCTTGACGAACGAGAACGGGTTGATGTTGCCCGTAGCGGTGAGCGGAGGGGTGAATCCCATGTCAGACATTGCGTGGTTCCCTTCTGTTTAGCGACGCTTGCTGTTGCGAGCGGCGATTGCCTTTGCGAACTCCTCGGGCTTGCCCGCGTACTCGCGGACCATCGCCGAGATTTCTTCCTTGGAGAGATCGCCGCGAGGAGTCGCGGCACGGCTCATGTCGATGCGAACGCCCATCGGGTCGCGGGCGAAGAGTTCGCGCCACGAATCGATCAGATCCTCGGGGTTGCGCGACGACGCGAGTTCCGCGATGAGGCGCGGACGATGCGCGGCGGGGATGCGGTATCCGTCCGCCTCCATCGCGTCGATCTCCCGCGAGAACTTCTCGGCGGCGAGTTCCGCCTTGATCTCGGCGAGTTCACGCGCCATGCGGGCGTTCTCGCGACGCATCGCGAATGTGTCGGCGTTCCCACGACGCGAGTAGCGCATCATCGGAACCTCCTCCTCCTCCTCCTCCTCCTCGCCGTGGGAGTCGATGTCGATGTGAATGCCATCGCCCTCGCCCTCCTCCTCGGCGAACTGCGAGACAAGGAAGTCGTCGGCTTCCATCTCCTCCTTCTCGTCGTCGTTCTCCTCGCGCTCGGCGAGAAGTTCGTCGTCCATCATCTCGTCGTCGTCGGCGAAACGCTTCTTGAACTCCTCGCGCATCTCATCCATCTCTGCCTTCATCTTCGACATTTCCTCGCGGAGATCGTCGTTCATGGGCTTGCCCTTCTGTGCTGTGGGAACGAAAGTCGAAAGACCGCCCCCGACCGTTCCCATGTCGAAGCGGAGGTTCCGTGCGAATGAAACGAGTTCACCCTTGCGGGTGAAGTTCGTGTCGGGTAGCGGTCTGCGCGGAGTCTCGCGACCGAGGAGCGCGACCTCCGACAGATGGTTGTGTTCCTGCCAGATCTCCGCGCTTCGGCGGGGGAACGCATTGCTCGCGAGAAGCCGCTCCCACGCGCTTCGCTCGACCTCGCAGTCTCCGACGATGTAACCCACGCCTTCGCGATCCTGATACGCGATCTTCGTGAACCGCCCGACGCTTGACTTCGGCTCGTTCCCGTCCTTCTCATGCATGACGACAAGACGCGGGAACGAACCCTTCTCCATGTATCGGTTGGTCGATGCGACGATCTTCTGCACTCGCTCGTTGTCGAAATCGCGCAGTTCCGAGTCGCTGTCGCCGTCGATAGACGGGTCGTAGGCGCAGAACACCTCAAGGTCGTGAATCACGACCTTGTCTCCGTTATCGGTGATGCGGTGCGATGGGTTCGTCATGGTTGTCGTCAGGGTGCGGGAGGGCGCGGCGCACCGCCCCCATCGGATGTGTACGAATAGAACCGAGCCGCCCCGAACGCCGTCACTCCCGCGAGCAGATAGACCGTTCCAGTTCCAGTCTCATTTGGCGGGAAGATGCTAAACCGCAAGACATCGTTTGGATATACGGTGAAGGGGTTCCCGATCGTATAGGTAGCGGGGATGCCGTTTCGGTTGATGGTGAGGGTGGGGCTGCTCGTTCCCGCGATCACAACGATTGTGTCTACAGGGTTGACGAGCCAATCGTAGTTTTCCCACGCGGCGAGCGACTCGTCCTGCGTCGCTTCATCCCATGAGAAGTAGTTGGTCGCACGGACGGTTGAGTTCGCCGCCGATCCGCCGTACCAATCCGCAGGGAACTGGTTTGTCTTGTATCCCGCGATGCGATACGCGCCCGCTAGGCGAGTCGCGCATCGGTTGTATCGCGGGAATCGGATCAGCGTCATGTCGTGTGCCAGAGAACGCCCATCGTTGGGCTTCCCGATCCTGTGAACTGCGCGGTGACGAGACGCGAGCCGATAGGGTCGATGACCGCGCTCGCGGCGAGAGCGTTAGTCGATGCAAGTACGGCGGGATTGAAGGTGCTGTAAGACGGAGAGATAGCGGTCGGCGTGATGCCGTTGAAGAGATTCCGCGACTGCCCGCTCTGTGGAGCGAATGACGGGATCGGCGATCCAGATCGGAATGCCAGCGTCGCATGGAACAGCGTCGTCGGCATCCAGTAGACCGTGCCGCTCAAGTTCGTGAACGACTTCCATCCCGTGAGCCGCATCGCAATGCCCGTTCCGCTCGCCGCGCTGCTGAACGGAGTAACGAACAGCAGCGAGGGGTCCGAGACAAGACCGCCCGTCGCGCTGCTCGTTGCGTCGTATAGCAGTCCCGCCGTAGGCTTGGTCGTGGTCGGAACGAGATCCGAGAAGGCAGCAGAGACTCCCGAGATCTGGACGATCTCAAGGGGGCGGTCGAGTGTCGCGATTCGTGCGTCGGCCATGCGGGAATCCTATCAACCGCTTATGAACCCCGTGTCGGGTACAAGCCCTTTGTCAATCAGATTTTGCCGCGCTCCGTTGTGCCGTTTGATCGCGTCGTAGTCGATGTTGCCATCCTCGTCTGCGAAGCCTGCGCGGATCGCCTTCGCGATGGAGATCGGCGACCACGCACATCGGCAGTTGAACCCGAGCGGGGTCGCGATTCCCATGCTGTCGATCTGCGCGACCGTGGCGACATAGCCGTCCATCAGGCGATGCGTCTCTCGCGTGCGCTTGTCCCGCGTCGCGTCGAACCGCATGAGCGGAACGAACGCCTGCACGGTTTCGTCTCGCACGATGTCGAGCCGCCCCTGCGTCTGTGCGCGGTTGACATTGGTTCGGTACACCGTCTCAAGGCGAGCCGAGGTGAGGTCGGTCCCTGTCTGAAGCGTCGCCTGCTCCACGAAGTCGCCGACTCCGAGCGTCTCTAGACGCTTGCCCGCGACGGACACGGTGACATCCTGTCGGATGACTTTCGCGAGCAGTTTGCGGGTCTGCTCGACCTGCTGCTGCGTCATGCCCGTCGCAAAGAATGTCCCCTGCACCGCCGCCTGCACGGCGGGGGTCCGCCGCACCTGCACCTCCTCGGGCAGTTCGGCGACCTCGGGCGCGGGGGCCGATCGGATCAGGGCTGCGAGATCGGGGCTGCGCTCGGCGATCTTCGCGAGCGCATTCGCCTGCTCGTCGGTTGCCATCTCCCGCGCCGCCTGCTGCGCGTGCGCGATGAGGGCTTCCCATTTCTCTCGGGTGAGAGGCATCAGTCTGATATATCGCTTGACGACCTCGCGAGACGGCCCGCCGCGAAACACGGCGACCACATCATCCAGAGGAGTCTCGCGAGCGAACGCCGCCACGGGGGGATCCTGCACGGCTGCGAGGTCCACGCCTGCCTGCCGCAGCGTCGCGACCGCGCCGCTCGCCCACGACGACAGCAGCAGAGCCGCCGTAAGGCTCTCCCACGCCCTCCAGTACGAATCGGGGTCGTCGCCCTCTACCTGCGCCGCGACGGCTCTGCGGTACGCCTCCGCGCCTTCGCGGGCGACCTTGGCGATGAGCGCATCGGAACTCGCTGCCATGCGTCACGCCCACCACGATCGGCGGCTGAACGCCTTGGGAGCGTCGGCGGGAGGCTGCTCCCCCTCGGGCGGCTCGCCTCCCTGCGAGAGCCAGTTCGCGACGGGGTCCGCGTCCCCGCCCGAGGGGGTAGCGGCTCCGCTCGTCGCGCCCGAGAGAACGCGCTCTCCCTCGCTCGGCTCTGCGAGTCCGAGGAGGTCGCGCACTTCGCTCTCCGCGACCGTGCCGCCGATTTCGATGAACGACTTGATCGCCTCCAAACGCTCCTTCGGATCGGGACGCTCGGGGGCGAACTCAAACCGCAGACACGAAGCCTCCTCCGCGCTCGCGCCGAGCATCTGTGCGACGACGCGCACGAAATCGCAGGTGAGGCTGTCCGCGAGCGCGTCGGC
>Ga0099848_1000175_pt1 | contig 27604 bp, 31 predicted proteins | sample CB_VirMetaG_3_FD_78179 | JGI IMG/M metagenome (GOLD analysis project Ga0099848, IMG submission 78179) | Freshwater to marine saline gradient viral communities from Chesapeake Bay - CB_1508_1S Viral MetaG | ecosystem: Environmental > Aquatic > Marine > Coastal | place: USA: Chesapeake Bay...
AACTTCTACAGATGGGTTTACAGGAAGCTTACAAGGTAATGCTGATACAGCTACTTCAGCTTCATATGTTAATGTAACAAATAATGGAAGTGATGTAAATTCAAATTATGTGACTTTTGTTACAGCTAATGGTTATACAACTCCTCACACTGATACGAGTTTACAATTTGTTCCTTCAACAAATACACTTAGTGCAACTAATATAAACGCTACTACATTTACAGGTACTCTTTCAGGTAATGCTTCAACAGCAACAAGTGCCTCACACGCAGTAAATGCTGATGTAGCAGTAAGTTCTTCTTATGCAGTAACAGCTTCATACGCTTTAAATGCTGCTGGTGGGGCCGCTTTCCCATATACTGGTTCAGCAGAAATTACTGGTTCATTAAAAGTAATAGATAAAATAATTACTGGTAATTCAGCTAATACTATATCAGGAACATCACCAAACTGTGCTGTTGTTGGAGGTGAAGGCAATACTATATCGTCTAATACTCCTTCAGCTAACTATATTTTTGGTGGTGCAAATGCAACTATTAATGCTGGTGAAGCTAACGTTATTATTAATGGTGTTAACAGTACAATTACAGCAGGTCTCTTTAACGTACTCTTAGGAGGTAACCAAAAAGATATTACTTCTGGTAACTACCAAATGAACGCAGGTGGTTTATATTGTGACATGACTGGGGGTGGTAGTGGAGCAATGTTAGGTGGTATTTCAAACACCTACAATGGTGGTAATTATGGTGCTGTTATTGCAGGTAGTACTAACACAGTTTCTCATGACCAATCAGTTGTTATTGGAGGAGCAAACATAACATCATCAGCTGCAAACACAGTTTATGTTCCTAATTTAACAGTCACAGGTTCAACTGAAGGTGTTGTAGGTAACAATAGTGATACTTACACATCATCTCCTAGAGTTAATCAAGTTGTAACATTAACACAAGCAGAATATAATGCAATTGGAACACCAGATGCTAACACATTATATGTTATTTCAGGTTCAGCAGCAAATGTGTTCACAGGAACTCAAACATTTAGTGGTTCAGTAGTAGGTGAAGTAAATGCTTTAAGTATTGCTTCAACAACAGCCTCTATGGATTGCTCATTAAGTAATTTCTTTACATTAGCACTTGTTGATGGTTCAGATACATTAGTTGAAGCAAGCAATATAGCTTCTGGCCAAACAATTAACTTAAGATTAACAAATGGTGCCGCTGGAACAGGTACAGTAAGTTTTGGAGCTGGTTTGTTAAAACCATCAGGATTTGCATTTACAGGATCTGCAGCAGCAAACGCAGTAGATGTTGTTTCAATGATATCATTTGATACTAATAACTTATTAATAAACGCTGTAGAAAACTTCTTATAATATATGCCAATATTTACACCATTTACTTTTATAGCTCCTCCCATTGTCACTGGTGGAGGAGGTGATGCTGATGCTACTGCTTATTTAGCAGAAGTAGTGAATCAAGGAGGTACAGTTGATGCCACTATAACAAGTGCTGTTAACACTTTATTTACTGATTTAAAAGCAGCTGGAATATATAGTAAATTGGTAGTTATGTATCCATTCATTGGTGGTGTAGCTAATGCCCATTCAATAAATGCTCTTGATCCTATTTCAGGAAGTGCTCATTATTTTATAGAGTGGGTTGGTCCTTGGACACATAGTTCAAATGGAGCGCAAGGTAATGGTTCAAGCACAGGTGCTAATACTTGGTTAGAGAATAGTGTAGATTTTCCAACATTTGCAGATTCAGGAGGAAATAGACATATTTGTGTTTATACTAATGCAGATAGTGGAGTTACAACTTTTGGTTATGATTGGGGTGGTGGAGCTGGTTTTACTAACTTTATGGCAGTAAATTATGGCGGAACATCTCAATATAGTGGATTTGGAGCTTATACAAGTAATAGCCAAACAAGCAATACAGGATTTTATACAGGACAAATTACAGGTTCAAGACAATCTAACTTTAAAAATGGTTCTGAAGTAGGATTTAATACTGGAAGATCAGATCAATCAACTAATCATTATATGTCAATAGGGTGTGATAATAGAATTACTGTTCCTGGTTTCACTGTAACTGAAGTCACTGATAAAAGATATGCTTTTGCAGCAGCAGGAGCCGCTCTTACTACAACAGAAAATGCAGATTATTCAACAGCAGTAACAACCTTCCAAACAGCATTAAGTAGAAATTAATATGCCAATTTATTTAGGAGATAAAGAAATAGGAAAAGAATATGTTGATTCATATGAGTTAGCTCAAGTATTTTTAGGATTAGATCAAGTGTCTGGTCCTAGGTATGTTTATGATTATATTCAAGCTACAGGAGGAACTATCACAACAGATGGTGACTATAAAATTCACACATTTACTACTACAGGTACAAGTTCATTTACAGTAACAAGTTTAAGTAATGATCACGGACAACATAATGAAGTTGAAGTACTAATTGTAGCTGGTGGTGGAGCAGGTGGAGCCTCTAATGATAATGTTGGTTCCGGAGGTGGTGGTGCTGGTGAATTAGTTTATTTTGGAGCTGAACCAGTTAAACCTGCTTCAGGATCTGCTTTACCAGTAACAACAGGTTCATATCAAGTAATTGTAGGTGCGGGTGGTGTAGGTTCAACATCAGTAACTGCTACAAAAGGAGAAAATTCTTCATTTGATATTTACACTGCTTTAGGTGGTGGTTATGGAGGAGGAGGATTAGGTGGTCCTGTTAATTATGCTCCTACATCAGGAGGTTCTGGTGGTGGTGGTTGGTATTATTCAACAGATGGTGCTGTTGAAGGAACTGGAGGAGGTGCTAAAAATGATGGTGGAGATGCTACTCCTGCAACTAGAGAAAATGCTGGTGGTGGCGGTGGAGCTGGACAAGTAGGTCAAAATAGTACTGTAAATAATGGAGGAGATGGTGGTGATGGTTTAGCTTATTCTATTTCTGGTGTTTCAACTTATTACGCTGGTGGTGGAGGTGGTGGTATTAGAAATACTGCTACAGCTGGTTACTTTGGAGGTGTTGGAGGATTAGGTGGTGGTGGAACAGCACCAAGTGCTTCTAACGCAAACGGTAATCCAGGTGAACCAAATACTGGTGGAGGCGGATCAGGTGCCTCACAAGATTCTTTATCAAATTATAAAGGTGGAGATGGTGGTTCTGGTATTGTAATAGTAAGATACAAATACAAATAATGAATGACACTCATGTAGCAGACGCAACGGCAAATACTTTTACTATAGCCGGTCTATTTTCGTTTATAATGCAATTCCAAGCCGAAATCACGGTACTCGTGTTACTTACAGGTTTAGCCTTAAACATAATAAGAATCTACGATAGGTTCAAAAAAAGAAAAAATAACTTAGACTAGGCATTTCTATGTCTTTTCATTATCTTAAGACATTATGAAGAAAACAGCTAAAGTACTAGCCTTTTACTTTGGTGATAGAAGACACTATCCTCACAATAGAAAAGGTGTTGAAGAATTGTTTCTAAAACAATTAGAGACTCACAAAGAATTAGATCCAGGTTGTCCAATGGACTTGATTATTGTTAATCATGAAATTGGAGACATGCAAAGCAGAAAATTCCTTAACATGTATGATGGTACACCTATTCATTCAGGTGTAGTGAGAATTTTACATAGACCAAGAATCAGTTTTGATTTAAGTTTTGGTTCTTACAAATACGCATTTTGGAAATTTCAAGACGAATACGATTATTGGTTCTTTTGTGAAGATGATGTCTTGCCATTAAAAGAAAATATGGTACAAGGCATGATTGATATGTTAGAAGAAGATGATAAAGTAGGTATGGTTGGAGCCGCTACATTTAATCATTTACCTGTTCATCATTATGTTTTTGATAGTAACGGTTATATTACAAGAACAGGTCAACATGCTCCTCATATTCATGGAGGTGTAGGTTTAACATCTACTAAAGTGTTAAAACATGTTAATTCAGCTTTACCTGAATATTTTTACACACCTAATATTTTAGCAGACCATGGTAAAAAACCATCTGATAAATTCTCTTATGAAAATGAGAGTAATCATGAAATTGGTTTCTCACTTGACATCACTAAATTAGGCTATAAACTGAAGTGTTATAGTAAAGGTGATTGTGTATTGAGATTACAAGATGGTAATAAACTATAATATTTATCAAGACCTGTTTTTAACAGGGTCTTTAGCATAAACAAATTGAGCTCCGAAAGGAGCTCTTTTGTTATTCTTTATATTTCCAAATAAAACCACCTGTTGATTTTAAGTTACCTTTACAACATGATGTAATATTATTAGGATATAAATTTAATTCTTTAGCTGCTGTTTTAGCAGAATCAAATTCTTTAATAAAATTACCTTCTTTATCATATTGTAAAACAGATTTACATATTTTTTTATTTCTATTTTCCCAATTAATTTTTTCATTTCTAGCTTGATAATCAATATAAGAAGCTCGAGTTTTATAATCTTTTGGATCATCAAAATGCTCAGGACGAGATATTTTACCTTCTTCAAGTAATATACCTGCAGATTTAATTTGTTTTTGATTATCACCTTTAAAATTTATCATTTGTTTAGGATTAAAAAACGGTTCAGCTAACTTATGTACTAATTCTGGTTTAAGAGCTAAAAAATCAGTTTTAGCATAATGGGCTTCAATTACTGCTGCTTTACGATTAGTAATTTTATTTAAATCATCCCAAGATACTCCTGGAAGTGATTTATTATTCCATTTAATATTTTTATGCATGATTTAATATTGTTTGATTTGCAATCAACATTTCCCATTCTTCAGGAAATTCTTCCATAGTATCTGCAATTTTAGCTGCTACTCGAGCAGTTACATTAGGCATATATTTGTAATTATCTCTTATGTATTTAATTGTTGCATCTACAATTTCTTTAGAAAATCCACCTTCTTTAGTTTCACATTTATCACCTTCTAACATACCTACTTCTTCTAACAAATATAAAGTGTACATAAGTTTTTCTTGTTCATTTAAATAAACTGGAACTTGAATAAATCTAGATTGGAATGCTTCCCAATGAGCTCCAAATCGTTTAGCTAATTGTTTAAAAGTACTATTTGTAATCCAAATAATAGAACCTTGGAAATCAAATTCATTAGGTACATTATGTTCTCTCATTAACGCATTTTGTTGAGCTCTTTCCCAACCAATTATTTTTTCACCTTTTGACATTTCTGTAGCACCTAACAACATTGCAACAATGTCTTTAAAATCTTTACCAGTAGCATATTCTAATTGACAGTCATCAAATACAACAACATCACCTGGTTGTCTATTTAAAAATAATTTAACATAAAACGCAGCGGCAGTAAATGAACGGGACTTATTATAATCTACACGTTCTGTAGTATTTGTTTCTACAAATGCTTCTTTAACATAATGGGATTTACCAGTTCCAGCATCACCTGAAATAATAATACCTTTTTGAGATGAATTACCTGTTACAAATACTTTACATATTTTGTTTACAGTTTGAAACCTATCAATAACATCTTGTACGACAGGATTTGAATGTTTATTTTTGTTTGTCATAACTATTTTTTTAATATGACATTAATATAGCATCCCTATCCTGGTGAGCCAAACAAATGGTTTAAATAGATGATCATCCTTGTTCGTCTTAAGCTTGGCTTCTAAATATTTTTTTGATATCTTATTGTTCACACAAATGATTATATTATGAATACTGAATGGTCACAAGAAGAAAAAGACGCTTATGTAGCTGAAATTAAATTATGGAAGAGCAAATTAGTTAAAGTTCCTAATAAGAACATTTATCTACATCCAGATTATACTTATAAAGCGTGGTACGCAGTTAAGTCAGGCAAATATTGGAAGCATAAAGCATTCGTTGTTATAGACGGTGTAATTAAATACACTAAAAATAATGAAACTGAAGAGCTAATATTATCAAATTTAGTAGACACGTATCTGAACTCATGTGTCATAAAAGGAAATGAATCTCCTTTTTACTAAAATGTTGTCTTTCAGATCTTCTGGCGTATTTATTATCGTACAACAGGTACCAAACTTCAACTAGGTATTATAAAGTTACTGGTTGTTGGATCGGATCAAGTTTATTTTTAAAATAAGCTCAGGATTTGTTTCATAAGATTTGTTTGCCTGAGTATGGGGGGGAGTAAATCAAATGCTTATGCTTTAGGTTGGCTGCCTCAGAATAATTTAATACATTGTATAAGATGACTGAAGAGCAAAAAGAACAGATGCGCATAGCAATTAATAGAAAGATTGAACAGCACTGGGATAAATTAGTTAAAGATAGTAAACAAGTATCAGGTTACAACTACTCTCAGTATGGAGAGGATTTATTAATGTTCTGTATTTCAGAATTCCTGACTAAGAAAGATATTACCTACCAGTACAAAGTAGCAGTCACAGATGATAAACTTCTTAATTATATGGGTCGTGCTATGTCATTAAATATTCGTTCCAGCAACTCACCATTCTATCTTAAGTACAGAAGAGATATGATGAACAATAGAGGAACTTATGAAGCTGAATACGAAAATTCAGCCTACAGAACAGTTGATTATCAACCAGATGTTATAGATGAGGATTTTGACTTAGATAAGAAACATAAATCACCTGTTGACTGTATGGAGTATGCTGTTGGACAATTAGACTTCTATTACGGAGCATTAATTAACAAATACTACTATCAGAAATATACAATTAAACAAATTGCTGAGTACTATGAAATACCAAAAGATAGTATTCAGAATGACTTAAAGAAAGCAAGAAAAATGCTCAGACAACACTGTAACCATTTTGACATATGAAAGACATCTATTATTTATTATTACTTGTTTTAACTGGCGTAGGCTCATCTATCATGACAATGTACATACCTCGATTGAGAGCCGTTTATAGACGTTATAGAATGAAGTTAAAACGAAGTAAACCAAACGTACAAGTCCAACTAGACGGGTATGAAACATTAATTGTTAATTTAGCTAGAAAAGTAGCTGAGTTACAAAAACAAGTTGATAATGTTGCTGAAAGACAAGCAAACAGAGAAAGCAACTTAAAACAACAAATAAGAAAACGAGTTCGTGAATATTTAGAGGAGTTAAAGAAATGATTGAACAAATAGTAGGTCTAGCATTACTAGCCAATTTCATAGCTTGGCAGTTCGAACCAATCCAACAATTAAAGAACCTATTCAGACTTTACAATTTACCTTGGTATTTTGGCAAGTTGTTCTACTGTGAGGTCTGTTTAGGTTTCTGGATTGGTTTAGCGGTAACTCAAAGTTTATGGTTAGGCTTGATCACTTCATACTTAGCACATATATTTAGATACGTATATAATAAAATAGAAGAATATTATGAATAAAGCAAAACCAATCACTCAATACAATCTAGTAGGTGAATTTATTAGACATTGGGACTCAGCATCAGAAGCAGCCAAAGAATTAAAATTCAAAAACACAGTACTAATCAGTGCTTGTCTAACAGGACAACAAAAGACAGCTCATGGTTATAAATGGAAATACAAACAATGATAAGCCAAGAAGACGCAATTTATATTCTAGAAAAAGTACTACCTAACAGACATGGTACTATCAGAAGAAACAAATTAGAAGAACTATTAAGATTCAGTAATGCATTAACAGGTCAAAGTTTAAGTGTACCTGGATGTAGTTGTGAATTTGCAGCATACTGGCATCGTAGTTATTCCGTATTAGACCAACATATAGACGTTATAAACGCATTAGCTAATCCACCTCAACGCAAGACGCGAAAGAAATGAAGTATTACTTTATAGACGTTGATCCTGAGGCAATTTGGTATTGTATTGAAACAGGTAAAGATATTGAAGACTGTGTTCCTTACAAATTAAGAAAAGAATACACTTATGAAAAGAAAAACATTAAAGATGTTTTAGTGGAAGGAGAAACCTATAAAAAATTAAACTTACCATATGCTGAATGTCATGCTATAACAAACTATGGAAGACTAATTAATTGGAAAACAGGTAAGGTAATAAAAACACATTATAAGAAGAAAAAGAAAATACTTCAATTTTATGTTAGGGATGCTAAACACTATAATTTAGACCAATTAGATCCTGATTACGATATGGATTTAGTGAGGGCCAAATATAGAGAATATAACTGGCCTGTATTTCATTTAGCAGATTATCAAACAAGAATCAAGATATGAGTAAAGCAAATAAAATAGAACATCAACAACACATCGATGAGAGTGTTGAATATATACTACAGAATAAATCAGGTTGGACGCAATTCACTTCGTGGGCGAGGGAGAAGTATGGTATTAACAATAGAATGGCTAACGAGTTATGGAAGTCATGTTGGGAAGTACTGTCTAAAGACTTTGATGAACGTATTAAACACACTGTAGATGAAGCGTTATTAGAATTGGAACAACTTAAATTGTCTGCGATTGAAAACGAAGATAGACGAATTTGGTTAGAAACAATTAAGTACCAAAACAAAATTAAAGGTGGAGAAATAGAACGTCAAGAAATAAACGTTAAAGGAAACATTAAATTAAGTTGGGGTGATGAGCAAACAAAAGAAGAAGAGAAATAAAAAACACTTACCTAAGTTACAAGTAAAAACAGCACCTAAAACAGTTAAGGCACATTGTAAAGTATGTCAGACAGAATGTAAGTTATGGGACGGTCCTGAATTTATTAGTTATAGGAATTTTCATTTCCCTAATTACAGAATGGATTTCTTATTTGTACAGCAATGTGACTGTTGGGAAACAACTGAAGACTGGATGGAAATAGTAGAATCATGAATGTAACATTGTTTACTCCTCATATTGGCCAAAAACAAATTATAAATGGTTTTGCTGACTCTAAACATAAGTTTGGAATAGTAGCAACAGGTAGACAGTTTGGTAAATCATTGTTAGCTCAAAATCTAATGTTGTATTGGTTATTGAGTAATGAAAATCAAAAGGGTAGTTGGATAACACCTGTATATAATCAAGCAAAGAAAATATTTCAAGAATTAACTAGTGCGGCATATGACATTATTAGTAAACAAAATAAAGCAGACCTTACAATTGAATTTATTAACGGTTCAACATTACAATTTCTATCTACAGACAATTACAACACAATTAGAGGTTTTAGCTTTAACTACATGGTTATTGATGAGGCCGCATTTATAAAAGAAGAAGCAATTAACGAGGCTGTATTACCAACATTATCTGCTTTAGGTAAAAAATGTCTAATGATATCTACACCTAAATCAAAGAATTGGTTTTATAACTTCTGGCTAAAAGGACAAACAAAAAATAATGATTATATTTCATTTAAAGGAGTATCAATTGATAATCCATACGTGGACCAATCATTTATTTCAGAACAACAAAAATCACTACCACCTGAAATTTACAAACAAGAGTATTTAGCCGACTTTACTGATTCAGGTAATGATGTATTTACAGGGGTAGAACAAGTATGCATATTAAATGGCTTTATTGACTATAAACAAGGAACACGATATTTTGCTGGAGTTGATCTCGGACTTACAAACGACTTCAGTGTACTTACCATTATTTCTGAAGATGGAACAGTTCATCATATGGAACGCATTAATGGGACAAGTTATGCCGAAATTGGAAAGACGTTTACAAGTATTATCAAGCGCTATAGAATTACAGGAGGCTTTGTTGAAGTCAACGGCCCCGGGCGCCCAGTATTTGAAGTGCTCAATTCGCAAGAGCGCAAACTAAAAGAATGGACTACTAACAACTCAAATAAAGCAGAGGGTATAAGAGGCCTTATATACGACATTCAAGAACAAGTTTTAGCGCTACCGTCGAAGGAAGCATTTCCTACGTTATACAACGAGTTAAATGCGTTTACTTACAAGATTAGTCCTACAGGGACATTAACATTTAGTTCACCTGCTGGCTATCATGATGACTGTATAATGAGTTTAATGTTAGCAAATGAGGCTAGAAAAAAAGAATTTACAAGAAGCAAACTCTACGTAGGTGGTAGAGTACAAACCAAACCACAATTTAATTTTTAATATATGGGATTCGTATTTGATAAACAAGAACCAGAACCAACAACAATAACTATTTCAATTGAGGAATATAATGAACTAAAACAAGCAATGAAATTCATTGAAGACAATGGTCACACAATGAGTTTTTTAATGTACCAAGATGTAGTAGATACTTTTCTTCCTTCTTCTGAAGATAACTTGGACACTGAAGACCAAGATAATATATTTATAGATGCGCAGTAGGGTTTTTTAGTCTAGTATTTAGCCATATGTGTTTATTTTCCCTGCTTGTGACATTTTTTAAGGCTTCGGGGTCGAAATCATAATCTAACTTTATTTTTATATTCTATACTTCTTTAGTAGGCCCCGAAACGCCTTTTATCAGCAGTCCCTTACAGATTAATATTTATAATAAACAATGAAATTACAGATTACCATTCCAGACTACTTGATGGTTAAACATTATAAAATGTTAACTCATCTTTCTTCATTAGATGAAGTAGAACAAATGGTAGCCGTTATAACTGCACTAACAGGATATGAGTCACGAGAGGTGATGAAATGGAATATACCTGCGGTAGTACAAGTTTATAATGAGCTTAATACGGTTCTAAAAAACATACAGCCTGAGTTTTATCCTATTATAGAATGGAAAGATAAACAATATGGTTTTTCAAATATGTCTAAAATGTCTATAGGTGAATATATTGACCTAGACACATTATGTAAAGACACTGAAAATAATCTTAATCAGATATTAGCAATGTTATACAGACCAATAACTAAAAACAATGTTGCTGGTAAGTATATGATTAAATCAACTTTAAAAGCAATGAAATATGAAGTTGAAAATATATTTGATTATTATGAGATAGAGGAATATGATCCATTTGCAAGGAAACGTGCTGCAAAGGAATTTGATGAATTCCCAGCTGAGATAGCATTAGGTGCTCTTGGTTTTTTTTTAGGTACCGCGGCAATGTCCTCAAAAGATTTAGCAACCTATTTCCAGGAGCCAATGATGGAAGTGATACAAACAAAAATGAAACTGATGATGAACGAGAGGAAACGACTATCGCAGAGCATTATGGCTGGTTACTTACACTCAAAGACCTTAGCGAGTCCTCCATCTTATCCATCACAGGAGATAAAGCAGTCACAGACGTAAATACTATATTTGCTTTTAACTATTTATCTCTACAACAAGAAATAATTTTAGAAAAACGTAAACAAGAAAAACAAAATGCAAGATTTAGAAAATAATAAAGAACAAGAGCAAACAATTCCAAAGCGCAAGGCGTTTGATAAAGTTGCTCCTAAATTAACTAAAATGGAAGAAAATGTTATTGCCAGAGCTAACTCAGGTATGGACGTTAATAGAATAGCTGCATTGTTTGGAATTCATAAACACGTAGTAGAAGAAATCTTAGCTAAAGCATAATGAATACTTTTAAGCAAATAGTAGAGAGATTTGAAACGGCTTGTAATGCTACTCCTGCAATACATGAATTTGCTTATGGTACCATTGACAAGTTAGATTCAACATCTCAAAACATTCAATACTCTTATGTTTTCTTAAGACCATTACAATCACCAGGTATTGTTCTAAATGAAAACGGATTGTCAGGAACAAGAACATTAACATTTGAATTATATTCACTTGATATTCCTCAATTAACAGAATCAGATTATTTACAAGTAATGTCTCAATGTGAGCAGAACTTATATGCCGTCTTATCTTACTTTAATTTAGGTCCTTACGAACAGGATTCATTTATTGTTTTAAACAATATAACACCAGTTAATGAGGCATTTAACGATAGAGTTTATGGCTGGGTAGCTACTATTGATTATACAGAAACAGGAGTATTAGATTATTGTTCATTCCCAACTACCTAATTATGGCACAACCATTAGAAAAAGCATTACGTAGAGCAGGTGAGTTAATAGTAGCTCAAATGAGAGATACACTCAAAAAGAATAAATCTAATGCTACAGGTACCTTATCAGAATCAATTTCATACACAGTTAAGGATACTGAATATGGTTTGAAGTTATTAATTGGTATGGAACAATATGGTGGCGCTGTTGACGGTGGTAGATCAAGAAGTAGATCAGGAGGTCCTAAACAGTCTTGGCGTCAAAGAATTATTCAATGGATGCGCGCTAAAAATATTACTCCTAGAGGAGGAGTATCATTAGAAACAGCTGCATTCTTAATCACTAGAAAAATAAACGAAAGAGGATATAAACCAAAACCATTCATAGATGTATCAATTGAAAAAGTATTAAAAGATGTATATACTGATATAGAAGATGATATGGTTGTAATAATTGAAGAAGCATTAAAAGCAAAGTAAAATGGCAATATCGATACAACAATACCCTACATCACCTAACATAGCTAATAATAATTTAGTATATGCTATTAGTAGTTCTGAGGTAAATAGACCTCAGTTCCAGTATGTGTGTGATGTTAGAGATGCTAATGATACATTAATACAAAGAGTAAAACAACAACCTAATCCATCAAGTTATGGTGTATTTGATTTAGGTCAAATTTGTACATTTAATTTAGGACCAACAGATAACATTTGGACAGTATCTGGTTTTGCTCCTAACACATCTAGTGCAGCTGATTTTAAAATACTATTTGGAGAAGAATATTCATACTCAGTATCAAGTTCAGCATCACTTTATAATGGAGTAACTTCAACTCCAAACTTACCTCCAGCAGTAAAATCTACAGATTATTTATTTAATTTGTATGGTGTATTAGACCCTAATGATAAAGTAAATTGGAATTGGAATAGTGGTTCTAAATATGAAAATGAACTTATAAATGATAACACATTTACCAGACAATATGGTTTAACTGATTTCCCAGCTACACAATCTGTTAGAACTGGAGATTACCATACTATATCGTTTTTAAACGGCACACTCTATGGAAACACACCAGCCAACGCAAATAACGCTCAAGACATTTATAGCGCTTATATAACGCAGTATAACAGTGCTGATTCGCAGTTGACCCAATCAATTATTTACAACTTAAATCCAAGAACATCAAGTGGCCAAATTTGGTCAGATGTTTATTTGTCTCAAAGTGCAGCAACACGTTTAGTTCATTTAGGTACAGGACCTGAAAACATTGATTTAACATCTAGTGTTTCATATTATACAATTGATGTTTATGAACAAGCAACTGATGGTTCAGTAAATGAAAATGGTAAGTATGGTTCTTATAAATTTAATATTGTAGATGAAAACTGTGATTATCCAGGTGTTAGATTTGCTTGGAGAAACAAATATGGTGTTTGGGATTATTATAATTTCACATTAGCAGAATCTACAACATCTCAAATTGATCGTTCTACATACGAACAAATATTTGTACCATTTAGTACTACTACAGCAACTGCACCTTATAATAAATCAAGAAGAGGTAGAACTAATTTCTTAAATAAAATAAGCAGAGCTAGAACAGCAGAATCAGATTGGGTTAATCAAACATATGCTGATTTGTTAATTGAAATGTTCTATTCTGCAGACGTGTACATACAAAGTGGTACTGTATTTTTACCTATAACAATTACTAATACTAGTGTAGTAGAAAAAACAAATCCACGTACACAAAAATTATATAAGTTAACAGCTGAATATAGATACGCAAACGATACACAACATAGATTGTAATGGCAGTAATATTAAGAGCAACAAATTTAGACGGAACAGTTCAAGACTTAGATCTATTTGAACCAGACCCAATTAGGCTGGATATGTCAGCTATTGAGTCAGGTGATATAGGCTCTGTATTTGGAGTATCATCTCAAACATTCCAATTACCAGCAACAGAAATAAATCAGAATTTCTTTGGTTTCCTTGATAATTTAGGAGCTACACCATCTGTTGGTTTAACTAAAACTTTAGATTGCCAAGTATTATTTGATGGTCAAGAAATATTCACTGGTAGAATGTATGTTGAAAACATTGTTACAGATCAACAAGGTGACACTGTTTATAATGTAGTAGTAGTTAATGAAACTGTAGACTTTAAATATCAGATACAAAATGTTTTATTACAGAAAAGTATTGATTGGAGTGAATATGATCATAATTTAACTTATGGTAACGTAACTAGTTCTTGGTCAGGCAGTTTATTTAATGGTGATATTGTTTATCCATTAATTAATTATGGATATGATGAAAATAATGCAACTGGTAGTACTCAAATTGTTGCTGGTGGAGCTGATAGGAACTTTGATAACAATAAATACCCACTAACATTAGATTATTTTAAACCAACACTTAAAGTAAAAGCTGTTGTTGATAAAATATTTGAACAAACAAATTATACTTATACTTCATCATTCCTTGAGTCAGCAGACTTTAATGATATATACGTTGCCTCAACTCAAGATGATAAATTAGGTTCAGCTGCGTTTTCTCCTACATCACAATCGTTTCAAGCTTATTATCAAGGTATTGCTCAATCAATTACAGATAACGTAGCTACAAAAATAGATTTTAATACAGAAACGTTTGATAACGGCAATAGGTATAACGGCACAGATACTTACACAGCTGCTGGAGACGGTGATTATACATTTTATACTCAAGTTAGATATAAGATTACTGGTGCTACAGGACCATTAGATGATATTTTAGTTTTAGAACTTTATGTTAATGGTCAACCTCAATCCAATGCTATTGCAATGGGTAGAGTAGCAAATACAAATGCAGGAACATTATTTTTAGGACCTGTTACAATACCATTAAAATCAGGAGACACAGTACAAGTTTATGCTACTAGAACTTATGATTCTATAGGTGGTCGAGTAATGACTATTGAATCTAGTACTCAAAAATTAACTAGATTTGAAGGACAATCTCCAGCTACTGTTATTGGTGGTAATGTTAATATTGGAAATATTTTTGAAGCTGATACTAGTGCTGAAGATTTCTTACAAGGTCTTATACAAAAGTTTAATTTAGTTTTTGAACCAGTACCTACAGAACGAAATGTAATTAGTATAGAACCATTTAATACATGGGTAGATAATGGTACAGTAGTTGATTGGACTGATAAAGTAGATAGAGAAATTAAATTTGGAATTAGACATCCACTTCAAAATCAACCTAGAAAAATAAGATTTAGTGATGAAGAAGATAGTGATGTTTATAATACTGAATATACAAACAGAACAGGTACACAATATGGTGAGTATGTTTATGAATCAGATTCTGACTTAGCTGAAGGTGAAAGAAAAATAGGTACTTATTTTGCTTCAACACCTATGGGTACTGTACCAGGTGCCCCACAAATGATATTACCTGTTTTAGCACAGTCTAAAGATGGTAATGTTTTAACTCCATACAAATACAAACCAAGGTTATTTTATAATTTAGGTTTAACAGATACTTCATTTGCTTTAAAAGGTAGAGATGTAGCTGGAGGAACAAATACTTATGGAGGATATTTTGTAAAAGATGAGAATGGAGTAGTACATACATTAACACAATATAGTTTATTTCATCACTCAAATGCTTCACCTGCTGATTTTGACACTAGTAAGGATTTACATTTTGGAAATTTAAACCATACTTCATTTATTAATAACAGTCAAGTAAATGTTAAGAACTCAGCATTCTTTGAATATTGGTCTTTTTATATAAATGAAATTTATGACATTGATGCTAGATTACTTACTTGTAATGTACTATTAGATCCTACGGAACTAGGTGATATTAGATTAAATGATAAGATTTTTATTGATGGTTCTTACTATCGTATAAACAAAATATCAGGTGCTAACTTAATGGATGAAGAATCTGTTACAGTTGAATTATTAAAAACACTACCTAGAAAATTATACTTCCCAAGACGTAGAATTGTTTACTTTAAAGGTGATCCTGATTATGCTGAGGGTTATAAAGATGTAGTTTTAGACTTTGATGATATTATTGAGGGTGGAACAGGACAATATCGAGATTATGAAACAGGTGAAATATTTACTGGTTCAAATGATTTAGGTAAAGTAGCACCTAAAGATAAATTTACTGTTTATGGTACTTCTGTTGTATGGGACACTTTAAAACCATTACAAGCAACATTTAAAAACCAAACAATATTAGGTAACTCACAAGCTGATTCTTCAGCAGATAAAATTAATGTTGTAGGTGATAATAACTTTATTGGTTCAAGTGTTATCAAATCAAACATACTTGGAGATAGCAACACTATAGGCGGTTTAAACGAATATATCTCAGTTGACGGTACATTTAATACAATACAACGAAATATTAATGATATAACGGTTATAAACGGTTTTAACAACACTATAACATCTGGCTCTGCTAATGTTGCTTTACTTGGTGCATATCAGAACGAAATTGTAAGTAGTTCTATTTCAAATCAAGTAGGTGGTATACAAACAGATATTAAGTATAGTAATGCATCAAATACAATTGGAGGTAGAGACTTAATTTTATCTTCTAGTGTAGATACTATTACAATAGGTGGTAACGGAGAAACTTACACTGGATTTAATGGTAATACAATAATTGGAGCTACTGGTATTGTTCCTGATGATAATTTTACAGGTTCTGATTATAGAACAGGTACAAATATCTTATGGGATAGTTACATGGAAGGTGGAATGTATTTGAATAGAGAAAGTCTACAATTACAACTTCAAAATGGAGACACTTATCCTGCATATTCAGGTAATGCTTTATACAAATATGTTTACACAGTTGATTTTGATTATTTAACAGGAGGAAATGGTTCAGCAACAATTGAATTACCTACAATAGTAAGTCAACAACAACAAGGTAGATCTATATTATTTAAAGCATCTCCTAATATAAATGTAAACCGTAAAATTATTATTTCATCATTTGGAGCAACAGATACAATTGAAGGTGGTACACAATATGTTTTAGATACTCCAAATCAATGGGTTGAATTACAAGCAGGAACTTACCCTGATGCTTCAATTGGAGGAACTGTTACTGAGTGGAGAGTAATTAGAGCATCTCAAAATGCAGCTTATGGTTCATTTTATGCAACTGGTTCTCAAACATTAGGCTCTCCAGATGCATCACAATCAGTATTATTAGGAGAAACAAGTTTAGCAAATGGTGTTTCAACAACTGGTAGTAGAATTTATATTGACAAACCAGGTGTATATGAATTTAATTATATAGCACAAGTACAAAATACAGATAGTGCAGTTCATAATGCTGCATTCTGGATTAAATACAATGGTGTTGATTATCCTAATTCAACAACTTATATGTCTTTAAGACCTAGAAAATCAGCTACTGAACCTAACTTCCAGTTAATGACAGCTCAATTTATAGGTCAATCACAAAACAATAATGATTATATTGAATTGTATTGGGCAGCAGATAGTACACAATTATCTTTATTTGCAACAGGTTCAGGAGCAATTGATGGTGCTCCAGCAACTCCATCAGTAATAGCTAATATTAAATCAATTAGATAATGGCAAAAGTAATAGAAGTAGAAATAGAAGTAGGTAGTAAACAGGCTCTCAAATCATTACAAGATTTAGAAACTGCTCAAGAACAACTCCTACAACAACTTAAACAAACGGAAATAGGCACTGACGAATATCGTCGATTACAAAAACAATTAAAAACAGTAAGTAATGAAGTTAAGGACTTAGAATTAGGATTTGAAGCTTTAGACAAAGAACAAAGAGCAACTGCTTTAGTAGATACGTTTACTGGTTTAGCAGGTGCCGTTACTGCTGCCACAGGTGCTTTTACTTTATTAGGAGGTGAATCTCAAGAACTAGAAGAAGTAGAAAAACGAATATTAGGATTACTTGCTGTTACTTCAGGTTTAAGAGATGTTAGTAACGCTGTTGTAGCTGCAAATAAATTATTAGGACCATCATTTAATGAATTAGGTCAATCAATAAAAACAGCTTTCACTACAGGAACTATAAGTGCTAAAGCATTTAAAGCAGCATTAGCTTCAATTGGTATTGGTTTATTAGTAGCTGGTGTAGTAGAGTTAATTCAAAACTTTGATAAATTATTTCCTAAAGTTAAAACACTAAATGAAGAATTAGGGTACACTGATGAGGAAATGAATGCTATATCAACAGCTGTAGCTCAACAAACAACAGAAGTTAATTTGTTAGTTCGTGCTGTTACTGATGAAACAAAATCAGAAAAAGAACGTCAAGCTGCCTTAGATCAATTAAATAAAAAATATCCTAATTACTTTGGTAACTTAACTCAAGACATTAATGATACAGCTGCTTTAACAAGACAAAAAGATAAGTTAATTGATTCGTTAATTAGAGAAGCAAGAGTAAGAGCAGCACAAGATAAAATTGCTGAGATTGCTGCTAAGAACATTAATAAGAGAATTGCGTTACAAGAAAAAATAGATAAAGCAACAAAGGATACAGCAAAAGCTCAAGCAGAATTAAATGAAGTTAATGATTTAGGTGCTACAAATACAGCTGATTTTGTATTGCCTACAGAAGAAGAATTTGCTAGAGTAATAGCAGAAAATCCTGAACGATATGAAGAATATCAAAAGGCATTAAGTAAATTTAGACAAGAACAAGGTAAATTAAATGAGAGTAATAATGAGTTAGCTCGTTTAAATGCTCAAGAAATAGAAGATACTAAATTCTTAACTAGTTTAATTGATGAAGAAACAGCTGCTATTTCAGCTAATGGAGGCGCTACAACTGCTCAAACCACTGCTGTAACTAAAAATACAGAAGCTAAAAAAGAACAAACTAAGGAAACTGAAAAAGAAATTGATTTATTAAAGGGTAGAACAGAGGCATTTGAACAAGATGCTGCAGCTGTTGAAGCAAAATATCAACAAGAAACTATAACTTTAAAAGAACAATTAGATGCTCGTTTAATCACTCAAGCAGAATATGATAGATTAGAATATGAGCAGGAACAAAAGAAACTACAAGAACTACTTGCATTAAGAGAGTTTTATGGTTTATCAACTCTTGATTTACAAGAAGAGTTATTAGATCAAAGTATTGCTTTTAAACAAAAGGATGCTGAGACAACTAAAGAAACTGAAAAGGAAATAGAAAATGTTACTTTAGCAAGATTACAAGCTGTTCAATCTGTAGTAGGTAACTTATCAGGATTATTTAAAGAAGGAAGTGACGCTGCTAAAGCAGCAGCATTAACAGAAATTGCAACTAACACTGCTCTTGGATTTGTTCAAGGTTTAGATATTGCCCAAAAAGGAGCTAAAGCAACAGGTCCATTAGCACCATTTGCTTTCCCTATATTCTATGCTTCACAAATTGCTTCAGTATTAGGTGCTGTAAATAAAGCAAAAGAAGTATTAGGTAAAGGTGGCGGAACAACTGCTCCAACTGTACCTTCAGCAGGTAGTGTTCCATCAGCAGGAGGAGTAGCAACAGGTGCGCCAGGTGGTTTATTTGATGTTACTAGAAATGAAATACAAACAAGTCCAGGTAATACAGGAGCTATTAGAACCTATGTATTAGCAGGTGATGTAGCTAATGGACTTGAAGCTAATCAACAAATCCAAAGAAGAAGGAAATTTTAAATGAAAATCGTTGAATTAAAAATAGATGACTCATTAATGGCAGGTATTGATGCTGTAGCATTAGTTGAGTCACCAGCAATCGAACAAGACTTTATAGCATTTGGTAAACACCAATTTGAAACTTATAATGATTATCCTCAAGCAGCTATTGATGCTGCTAAACAGGGTATTAAACGTAATGAGGAAATTGGTAACAAATGTGCTACTCAAGTAGGTAAAGTTAGAGCACAACAATTAGCTAATGGCGAAGCTATATCAATTGATACAATTAAAAGAATGCGCTCATTCTTAATTCGTCAAAAAGATAATTATGAATTAGCTCAATCAAGAAAAGATTATTATGCTTGTGGATATATTAGTTATTTGCTTTGGGGCGGCCCTGCTGCTTTACCTTGGGCTGAGAAAAAATTAAGACAGGCAGGAATTGAATTTAAAGATGAGGTAATGCAATTTGCAGCAGAAGGAAGAGACATCTATTTAATTTCCTGTTCTGCTCAAAAGAAAGATTATGCTTGTGCTGCTTGTGAATTATACGATTCAGCATTATTTGAAAAATCATTATCATTTGCTCGTAAACAAACAGAAGACAAATACATTAAAATATTGTCTGCTGAATATGGTTTAGTTGATTTAGACCAAGTAATAGAGCCGTATGATAAAACATTAAAAGACATGCCTGCTGAAGAGCGTATGGCGTGGGCTGAAAGTGTTTATGAGGCGTTATTAGACAGTTTTAACGTAGATAAAGACCGTTTTGTATTCCTAGCAGGTAACGCTTATACAGAATATTTAATGCCTAAATTCACTTATAATAAAGACTTATTAGAAGGAATGAGAATAGGCGAACGTATGGAATACTTAGATAAATTCTGTGCAGTTACAAACAATGCTTTCTATGCTGTAAAACATAAGTTTGATAATGTAGAGAGAGTAATTATTGAAGAATTAATTAAACAAGAAATGGCTGAATCAGCAATGGGATTATCTGTTGGTGATTATGTTTCTTGGACTTATGCAGGTAGACAAGAAGGTGCAGATAGAGGTAGAGGCCAAATTAAATCAATTAGAACACAAGGTAAAGTAAATATTCCAGATTCAGATGTAACATTGAATGCAAGTGAAGATAGACCTGTAGCATTAATTGAAACTAGAACAGGACAAGTAGTAGGTCAGTTTGTAGAAAACCTACGTAAAATACAAAAACCAGATGATTTTGCTATTGATGTAACAGCATTACCTGATTATCCAGCAGAAGTAACAGGTTCATTATCAGCAGAATTTTTAGCTGACTTGCCTGATTATATACAAGATGCTATAGTAGAAGAATTGTCTAAAGTAGGTACTCCGTTTCCTTCATTTTTAGAAGAATATGAGCCTATCAATGTAGATGAAGTAATGAAAGAAGCAGCATTTGCAATTAAAGCATCTGCTGGTAAGCCATCAGAAGCTGATTTTGCAAATATACAAGTACGTTATAGATACTCAGGACCTTTAGATGATAACACTAGATCGTTCTGTGCTAAACTAATGGAAAAAAACCTTATATTCCGTAAGGAAGATATTGCTGCGCTAACTTTGTCAAGTGCAAATAAAGAGTTTGGTACTTACGATATATTTAAGTATAAAGGCAGTTTTAACTGCAGACACAGATGGGAAGAATTATTGTTTAGAAAGAAAGATTCATCCCCTCAAAATAGAAGACCATTAGCTCAATCTGGAAGAATATTTGATGCAACAACAGTTAACAATCCTGTATTGAATACTCAAACAGGACAAAAAGCATCATTCGCATCTCAATTAGCAGAAAAACAAATGTTAATGGGTCCACTAATGACTCCTAATAAATTAATTCCTCGTATCAATGAAGAAGGTGAAGAATACTATGTTTACTTCACTGAAGATACTATTGAGAAATTAGCTTATAAAATGATGGAAGATAAGTTAGTTGATTCAGTTAACATTGAACATGATGGTGACCAAAAAGTAGATGAAGTTTATTTAGTTGAAACTTGGTTAGTTAAAGATATTAATAGTGATAAATCAAGATTGTATGGTTACGAGCCAGTTAAAGGACAATGGTTCGGAATGTACAAAGTTAAAAACAAATCAGTTTGGGACGAATATGTTAAGACAGGTAAAGTAAAAGGCTTTAGTGTTGAAGGATATTTTGCTCAAAAGATTTTAATGAATAAATTATAATGCCAATCCCAACTAGAAAACCCGGCGAGGAACGTGATGACTTTATTGGTCGTTGCATATCTAAATTGAAAGGCGAATACCCTGAAGACCAGGCTGCCGCAATTTGTTATGAACAACTAAATATGGAAGAAAGTTTTTCTGCCGATATGTATAATCAAATAAATTCCCTAACAAAAATGACAAACTCAGAACTTAAAGAATTAGTAAAATCACACTTTTCTTTGGTTGAGGCTCCTGTAGCAGAAGCATTTGGCGAATTGAAAGACATCAATGGTGCTTTCACTTTAAAATTCCCAGGTGATACTTTAGAAGTAGGTGATAAGGTTACTGTCGTTACAACAGAAGGACAAGAAATGGACGCTCCAAACGGTACACACGAATTGGAAAACGGAACTAAAATTGTCACTGAAGATAGCGTAGTAAAAGAAATCACTGCTGCAACAGAAACCGCAATGGAAGAAGAAATGCCTGCTGAAGAGGCTGTGGTTGAAGAAGAAATGGCTGAGGTTGAAGTTGAAGTGGAAGGTGTTGAAGACGAAATGACTCCTGCAATCGAAGATGTAGTTAAAGCCATCGTAGAAGGCGTTAACGAAGAATTAGGCAAAATGAAAGACAAAATGGCCGAGTTCGAAAAGAAGATGGAGAAAATGTCTGCTGCTCCTGCTGCTAAAAAGACTTTACCTGTAGCTAAAGAAACAAATGACAAAATGGAAGCTTTCAAAGCTTACAAACCACTTAACGCTGACAAAATCGACATGATGAAGGCAGCAATGAAAAACAAAAGAAAATAACCCCTAAATTAAATTAAAATGAGCTTAAACGTATCTGCCTTGTCTGATTTTAACAATGAAATCGCAGGCGAATTATTATTGAAAACTGTTTATGCTGGTTCAACAATTGAATACATCACCATTCAGGAAGGTGTTAAATACTTAGAGCCTATCAACTTGTTCGAAGTAGACCTTTATATGCAGAATGGTACTTGTGTATCTTCAGCTTCTGGATCAGCCCAATTCACACAACGTAACATCCAAGTATGTCCACGTACATCTTTCGACGCTTTGTGTTTGAAAGATTTGGATACTAAATACTTAGGTATCTCTTCACTTGAGCCTGGCTCGTACAACACCACATGGAAGTTGGCTGAAGGTTACTCAACATTGTTGGTTAACCAATTTCAAAAAGCAAATGATCAATTCTTGTGGCAGCAAGTATCAGGTTCTACTTCTACTTTCGGCGGTACTTGTGCTGTTGATGGTTTGAACGTATTGATTTCTGGTTCTACTTCAGGTGTAGTTGTTCCATCTTCAGTTACAGGTTCTGCTTTCTCAAGCGCTAACGCTTTGACTGTAATGGACACTATGATCGAGAATTTGTCTTCTGACGTAGCTGATCGCGACGACTTGACTTTCTTCATGAGTGTTTCTAACTTCAGAAAGTATGTTGCTGGTATCAGAGCTGCTAACAACTTCTTCTTCGATCCTGCAAGTGTTGAAAACCGTGGCAACTTGGTTCAAATGAACTACCCTTACCAGAACATCAAAGTTGTTGGTACTGTAGGTTTGCAAGGTTCTGATCGTGTAGTATTAGGTCCTGCTAAGCAAATTGTTGCTGGTACTGACTTGATGAGCGATTTCTCTGAATTCCAATTGTGGTACGATATCAACTCAGATACTTTGCGTCACAGAATCTCAACTAAGTTGGGTGTGAACATTGCATTCCCTGAGTATTGGGTATCAAACGACCGCGCTTAATGTTTAACTAATTAAAAGAAAGGAAATAAAAAATGGCAACATGCGACATTACCTCAGGATTCACACTTGGTTGTAGAGACAATACAGGTGGTATCAGAAAATTATACATCCTTTCTGGATCGATTAGTGAAATTAGCGGAGCTACCGAAGGTATCATCGACACAATCAGTGGTTCAGGAGTATTCTATACATTTGAATTATTCCGTCAGACTTCTGATTTTACCGAAAACATTTCTTCAACTCCTGAAAATGGAACTGTGTTCTATGATCAGGCAGTAAATGCTGTATTCTTTAAAATGCAATCAGCTACAAGAAATCAGATTCGTGTATTAGCTAAGAACCCTAACTTGAAAGTTATCGTTGAAACAAACAACGGATCTGTTGATGGTATAGGTAAATTCTGGTTAATTGGTGAAGAAAACGGCGCTCAATTATTAACAGGAACTGGTCAGTCTGGAACTGCATTCGGAGATCTAAACGGATACAATTTAACATTCAGTGGTCAAGAGCCAGAACCAGCATCTGAGGTATCAGGTAGCTTGGTAGATGGTGCTTACACATTCGCTGGAGTGTTAGCTGGTATCACTATTTCTTAAAGTATAATCTAACCAAAATGGGGGTTACGTTAATAACGTGACCCCTTACTTGGTTGAAAAATAGCATATGCTTCAATTTAGCTATAACCAACAAACCAACTCAAACGCGATTTATCCTTCACCGGAAACAGCTTCGGCTAATTTGTCTTCGGTGATTTTAGATTTTACATCATCATATGATAAATCAACTTTATTAGGAGCAGTTGCAACAGTATTAAATACAACTGGGAGAAGTAATCCTTGGTTAGTATTTTCTATTACTGGTAGTTCAGTTCCAACAGCATCAGGACAATATGATGTTAACATTTATGAGTACAGTGCAGTACAAACATTAGGTACTTGGATTGCCCAAGCAACAAAATGGGACGCTACTAGTGTTAAATGGAATGGAACAGGAGGAGGCGCTACTAGAACTACTAAATTAGCAACAGAAAGAGCTTATGTTTCAGGTTCAAATCAAGCTGACATAACTTCATATTTATCTCCGTACAACGGAACTTATTATACCTACAATGGATAAATTTAAATTTAATACAATCTCCAGAATTACAAGTGATCGCTTTGATCCATTTGAGACCAAAGAGGATCATTTCATCAAATTCGGAGAGTATAACGATTTCCCAGGTAAACTAATTCACCTATTTAACAATTCATCTATTCATAATACCTGCGTAAATGCAACAGTGGAGGGCATTACAGGAGAAGGATTAACTTGTGATATGCCTGAATTGCTAGATAAAGCAAATTCAGATGGTGAAACCTGGAATGACATTTTTGATAAAGCAGCTATGGACTATAAGCTGTTTGGTTATTTTTGCTTTGAAGTAATTTGGTCAATGGACAGAACCAAAATTGCTGAAGTATACCACATTGACGCTTCATGGGTCAGAGCTAAAGAAAAAGATCACAGAGGTAAAATTCCTGGATACTTTATATCTGATGAATGGGATAACAAATATAAATTTAGAGGAAGTATTAGTTTAGAAGACAAACAATATTTGCCTGTATTTAATCCTGAGAAACGTGAAGAAGAACCTAACCAATTATATATCTACAACCCTTACAGACCAGGACAACGTTATTACAGTTTACCTGATTATGTAGGTGCTTTAAGAGTAATTGAGTTAGATACAGAAGTAGATAATTTCCATGTTAACAACATGAGAAATGGATTAACTCCTTCATTAGCGATCACTACTTTTACTAATGCAAATGAAGATGAAAGAAGTGCTATTGAATCAATGTTAAGATTACAGTATCAAGGTACTGATAATGCTGGACAAATGATTTATATGGACGTGGACAGTCCTGAAAATGCTCCTCAAATAACTCCAATTCCAACAAATGGAGCTGATGGTTATTACACAGATATTAATGATATGACTATGCAAAAGATTTTGACTGGTCATAGAATTACTTCTCCAATGATTTTAGGTATTAAAACTGAAGGTCAATTAGGAGGAAGAACAGAGGTCACTGACGCTTATTTATTATTCTTAAATACAGTAGTTAGACCAATGCAACAAGACATCTTATCTTGTTTAGAATATTTGCTTTACTTAATGAATCCAGGAGCTGATTTTGCTTTAGGAGTTGAACAATTAAAACTTTACACTGATGGAAGTGAAGAAGTTGATGTTATTACTTCAGATGAATCAGAAGTAGGTGATGATAATATTTTAGAAGCAGAAATTGAACAAGCAGAAAAAGATGCTGACCAACAAGTGACAATAGAAAATATACAATAATGACTGATACTCTTATAATTAGCGAAGCGTATTTAAGACAATTTACAGATATTAACAATAATGTTGATAACAAATTTCTTACTAATGCTGTGCGTGAAGCACAAGACATTCATATACAACGTTTAACTGGTACTGTATTGTATGAAAAAATTCTTAGTGATATTCAAGCAAATACTTTAACAGGTGCTTATAAAACGTTGGTAGATGATTACATACAAAATGCTTTGTTATACGCAGCGTATTATGAGGCATTAGAATACATTTATATGCGAAGCCGTAATAACGGCTTATTGATGCCTACTGGTGGAGAAAATAGTGAAAAAGTTGATGGTACTTGGTACGACCGCAAACGCGAATCTGTTAAAAATAAAATGGATTGGTACTCAGAAAAACTAGTCAACTATTTAATTGAAAATACAAATACATTCCCTGAGTTGAATGAGAATAGTTTCTTATATCAACAGTATCCAGATTATGGATCTCAATTCCGTAGCCCAATTGTTATGCGCTATGGTGTTAGAGGTTATCATTGGAAACAAGCAGTAGAATGTGGTTTACCTATTACAGATTCAAGATACCCACAGTTCCCACCTCCAGGTTGGGCTAAAAATTATTAATAGAAAATGAGCAGAAATTTATCTAACTTATACATTTCAGAATCCTTCCAGTACCTTATACAAGAGAGTGGTAGCTATCTTCAAACTGGATTAGGAAGCAATTTAACAGGTAGTTTATTAATTACTGCCTCATTAGCCGATAATGCAACTACAGCAAGTTATGCTACCACTGCTGCGAGTGCTACTTCAGCATCTTACGCTGTAACAGCATCTTATGCTTTAAATGTTACTCCTACTGATACAGGTAGTTTGTTAAAAACAGCGTCTTTTAGCGACGCAGAAATCACTTTCACCAAGGGCGACGGAACAACATTTAACGGCGTTATAAACAACGTTACTTCGAGTATAAGCGCATCTTATGCAACATCAGCAGGTACAGCAGCAACAGCAACAAGTGCTAGTTATGCAACTACTGCTTCTTATGCTTTATATGCTTTAAGTGCTTCAGGTTCAGTTGATACAAATGCTTTATATACAGCCTCAGTTTCAGATGCAACTATTACATTTGAAAAAGGTGATACAAGCACATTTAACATTACAGTTAATAATGTTGTAAATGCGGATTCAGCAAGTGTAGCTACATCAGCAGATACAGCAATAAGTGCTTCATACGCAACTACTGCTTCATACGCTTTAAATGTTACAACACCTGATTTACAAACAGTAACAGATGCAGGTAATGTAACAACAACAGCAATTACTGCTTCTGGATTCTTTACAGCAGGAGATGCTGTAGTATTAGGAACAGCTAGTATTGGTTTCTTAAATGTTACTTATCAATCTTCATCAGTTATTTATTCTTCAGGTTCAAACCAATTTGGTGATGATGCAAGTGATACTCAAACATTATATGGTACAGTTGATATTAAAACTGGTCCTGTATTAGTAACAGGTTCAGTAACTTCTACAGATGGGTTTACAGGAAGCTTACAAGGTAATGCTGATACAGCTACTTCAGCTTCATATGTTAATGTAACAAATAATGGAAGTGATGTAAATTCAAATTATGTGACTTTTGTTAC
>Ga0099848_1000176_pt1 | contig 27433 bp, 38 predicted proteins | sample CB_VirMetaG_3_FD_78179 | JGI IMG/M metagenome (GOLD analysis project Ga0099848, IMG submission 78179) | Freshwater to marine saline gradient viral communities from Chesapeake Bay - CB_1508_1S Viral MetaG | ecosystem: Environmental > Aquatic > Marine > Coastal | place: USA: Chesapeake Bay...
CTGCTTGTAACTTTAAATATTCTACTTGTTGTGGAGTAACATCAACACCAAAATACTTTTTAATATCCGCATCAGTTAGTTTCATCGTTTGTCCTCAAGAACTGCCAGATACTGTAAGTCCAACAGTTCTAATGCTTTAATCTTTTGAGATTTGTTTTTAACAGCAAGTCGAATCTGTTGTTGTGCATTCTTGTACAAAGATTCAATCTCATCCACTCTAGTATCATCAGTTACAGGAAACAACGATGAAACCAAACGTCTAGTTTCATCATTAACACCATTAACCATAGTACCTAAGTTGTAATAGTTAGCAGGTGCTTGTTCTTGATTCTTTCGAACCTTTTTAAGTCTACGTGCTTTTGTTGGGTCAATTTGCTTTTGTAATTCTGTAAGTATTTTTGTTTTTAATTTTTGAAACTCTGGACTTGTTACACCGTATTGTGCTTTGGCTTCTTCTAATAGTTCCATTGCACGAATACGTTTTGCATCATTTGATAGATTAGACACATCCGCAAATCTATCGGATAGTGTTGGTGGTGTTGGTGTAGTAGGCCCCATATTTAATAAATCTCTTAGATTCATCTGGCGACCAATACGAGAAAACCGTGAAGCAAAATCACTTGGTGCAGCTGGCATAGGCATAGGTGCAGGTGCTACTTCTAGAACACTAATTCTACCTTCTCCCAGTGCTACATCAGCAGGGTCTATAGTTTCATCTTCTTGAAACACTGTAGGCATTAAAGCATCACCACGATCAATTAGGTTTTGTACAGGTGATTTTAAAGTATCTGGTACAGGTTGTTGTACAGCAGGTTGTATTACTTCAACAACAGGTTCTACTATTTCTACAGTTGATGGTTGAAACTGTATCTCTTCTAACTCTTGTTGTGTAGGCTCACCCAATACTTGACTTTCAACACGTCTGTTAACATCTTGTACAACAGGTTCTTGTACTGGTTGTTGTATTGCTTGTGGTTGTCCTAAATACTTGTCTTGGTATATCTGTCTACGCAAGTCAATAACACTGTCTGTAGGTGCTGTAGGGTCTTGGATACCCAATAGTTCTGCTTCAAGTCTTTTAAGTCTTTCTTCATCGGGAGTAACATCATAAGTAACTGGTTCTGCTACTTGTATTGGTTGTTCGCCTTTTGTAACTGTACGACTTACTGAACCACTACGACCACCAGAACCACCACGTTTAGGGCCAAAATCTGCAACCACTTGTTGTTGAAACGCAGCATCTTGTTTTGCACTTACATTGTTTCGTTTTGTAGTTAGTTCTTGTGCAAGATTTTGTTGACGAATACCTTCTTGATTTAAGTAATCTATATATTCGCCATAAGTTTCCATTGTTTGCAATTTAGGATTACTTTTAATACTATCTGGCAACAAAGCATCTTCATCATACGTTTGACTTAATTTTCCTGCAGTGGTTAACAAACTACTAGATTGATTTTGCGTTCGTTCAATTTGTCTATCGTACAAACCCAATGCTTCTTGACGACCATAAAAGTCACCACCACCATCACCACTACTTGTACTCTCCGTTGGTGTAGTAATACGGATGCTTTCACCACGACCACGACGATTCTGTTCTCTAACAGTTTCTCTTTCTCGACGTGCATTCTCAACACGTTCTTTGTCTTTAACAGATTCGATTGCTTTGCGTGTGGCTGCAATCTCTTTACGCAATTTTTCTCGTTGTGATTCAGCAAACTCTACTTGTGATTGATAATCAGTTGCCTGTTGCTGAAACTGTCGCAATGCTTCTTCTTGAACATCCTTAAATATCTGATACTTTTGTTGCGTAACCAAGTTGGCCCATGACTGTCCTGTACTGGTCTTACTTGGGTCTGTGTTTGTGCCTGTAATAATGTATACGTTGCGGCCACCAATCTGTTGAATAGGCATATCAAATCTCCTTTCCACTTGTATCAATTACATTCATACGATCACCACTTAATGCATTCCACGTAGCGTTATTAATCTGAGACACTTGGTCGCTAGGTATATTCAAGTTTTGATTGTACATTGGCATATTTTTGTAAATACGTATAGCCTCATCAATAGTTACATTCAAAGCACTACGTTCATTCAACATATTCATAATACGATATGCTTCTTCAAGTTCACGTCTATTAATATTATGTCGTGCCATAATCTCAATATCGTTTTGAGATATTGGCAACTCTTGAGATACAGGTTGTGCTTCAATCCTTGGCTGTTGTTCTGCAGCACGTATCATTTCTTGTTCAAAAGCCTGTTGTTCATACGTTGGCATTGCTCTGTAGGCGGCCGCTCCTTGTGCTGCTTGTAAGTTTCCTTGACGTTCAGCCATAAACCGTGCCGCTTCTTGATCACTTGGTAGTGTTGACATATTAACATCTAACTCTTGACCTTCAAGTTTAAGCAACTCTGATTCTGCACCTTGTAATCCTAGATTTCTAAAGTATTGACCAAGTTGCAATGGATTCATACGCAATACTTTATCTCTAACTTGAGATTGAGCAGCAGTTGCTTGTGGAGTAGTTGCTTGTGGAGCATTAAGCATTCTATCCAAAGCCATCTGGCCCATATATGCTTCAGCACCTGCCATTGGAATAGCAGCAAGATTAGAACGCAGTTCTGCTTGTTGCAATCCTTTACCTGCTTCTAATGCCGCAATATCTGCTTCCTGTTCACGTTGACGTTGGATGTCCATACCAAGCAACTGACTGGCTAAGTCTGCTTCCATACGTTGTCGACCCTCTGCACCCAACTGTGCTGCCAATAGTTGTTGTCCAGATTGTGCTGTAGGAGTGCTTAAACGTGCAATCTCTGCATCGCTACGTCTTTGTGCTTGTTCTCTAGGCGCACGTAACTGAGACTCAATCTGTGCCCGTTCTGCTTCCGTTAAACCCAACAGACCTAGTTCTTGCTTGCGTTGTAACTCTGCTAGTCGTTTCTTTTGTTCACGTTCAAACTTAGTTGGAATAGCCTGTAATCCTGCTTTTCCTGCTGTTGCACCTGCTGCAATAAGTGCCATAGTTATTGGTTCCATACTTACCTACACATGAAAAGTCTCAATCGTAAATGACTGAGAGTTAATGTTACCTTTCTCTACCTTAGAGTTTACTACCATTGTAAACCGATATCTACCTGCATTTAATGTTAGCATACGTGTAACCATTATGCTTCTATGTCCTGCAGGTACACCACTTTCACCACCATCTAATCCTGTTTTGATTGGTTCTGATGCACTATCAGCAGCAGTAGTATTCTCAAACACATATTGTCGTGTTCCATCATATCTTTGATACAAACCCAGTTTTTCATACTGTAACTTAAATTGGTTACTCCAACGACCATTTCCCTCACCTTCTGTTACTGTACTGTTTTCTTGTCCAAAGGCTTTCATGTACACTGTAATCATTACTGTTGTATTGTCCTTTGGAATGTATACCTCTGCACCAGTATCATACATACTTTGAAAATCCTGTACAGTAGTAGATACTTGATTAATGCCTTTAGTTGTACTTGTAAACCAAGCATACTGTTGCTTTACACGTAACTTAGATTGACCTTGTAATGTCTTAGTCACAAAGTCCGTTGTATACACAGTAGAGATAATACGTGGTAATGCAATAACCTCACCACTTAAAGTATCTGCACCAATATCACTGGCCAATATCTCTTGATTAACATATTCACGTAGACCATCTTCATTCGATGCTTGATCAGTAGCACTTAAAACAGAACCTGCTACATACGTATAACTCTTTGTGTATCCCATTAGTTCTCCACTACAATCATCTGAATGTGATTATGACGTATTTTTAAAACATTCTGGTTATATCCAACACATGCTTGCAACTCAATCTTGTCTATAACATCGCCTGCTGCTAATGGATACAAACCACTAAAAGCAAAACTCCTCCAAGTTATACCAATATTATTCATGCTTCTTACTTGAGAACCAGAAGTTCTAGCAGCACGGGCAGTAAAACTATATGTACAGTTAGCCAATGTTACTGTAGAAGCACCGCTATTTAAAGTCATTAATAATCGAAAGGCATAGGTATTCCATTCAATCTTAGCATTCAAACCCTGTCCATCATCATCACCAAGTTCTGGTTCACTAATCAAACCACTTGCATGCACACGTACCAATGCTTTGCCATGAGTAGTATATGATGGCGCAACCTCACTTGGACTTGCTGCCACATTTTCAATAGTGGTGTAGGTGGTGCTAGATGTAGTCCAATCTACTTGACCATCATAATCAAACGTATCTAGTTTTACAATACGATTAGACGTGCTAAAATGTGTACGGTTTGCCCAATCTACCTGAGTATTAGCATCTTCTACATTATCACCAACAACACTATCATATACAGTATTCAACTGTGTTGCTGTTGGTTTACTGCCATCTTCAAAGTATTGATTACCAATTAACGACATAACTACCTCTTAGTATTACAGGCCCATATAGAAGCACCATATATTTCTAACTTACTAAATATTGTACCAGTTATTCCAAACGATGGATCTGGCGGAATATTAACAGTTTGCCACTTTAACTCTAGTTTAATTGGTTGTGTGCCTACTGAAATACTAAATGGAATACTTAAACTTTCCAAACGTGGATATACTCGGCCAGACTCAGCAATCAATACGTCATTGCAAAACAATCCCCATCGAGTCCACCAATTCATACCAATAGTAACGACATCAGCAAGTCCTTGACGAATATCTACACCATGTCGAAAGTTAATATCAAAACAACCATTAAGTGTACCAGATTGACTATTAAAGTTTAAGATAAACTCTTCAAATGTTGTATCTACCTCTGTTAAGTTATTCCAACCACTAGACCAACTGTCATTTTGCAAATCAAAATACACTAATGGTTTGTGGATACCATCAATAGTTTCTTCAAGGTCTTGCCAACGTCGAATAAAATAATAATCTTGAGTTTGACCAGACCAAGCAAACGCATACAAGTCCGATGTGCTGTTGTCTGTTACATCGCATGGAATAAACTTAGTATTGTCAATACTAGCCACAGGTATATTCTGGCCATCCAAACGACCATTGTACACACCAATAGTCTCTTTGGTATTGTCATTAATGCTTTCAGGCTTAACTTGATCAAACCGCTTTTGACCATGTTGAGTATATACTTTCATCGTGACTGCCCCTTTTGTACTCGTGTAGACTGATTCAATGATGGCATACCAACAGCATCTGACAACAAGTTAAATGAAACTAAATGAAATTGTTGCTCGTTTGTTGTCCGAATACCAAACTTGAACTGGTCTATTAGTTGCGTGTTCACGTCATATCTTAAAGTAATCAATCTTCCTACCCGTAATATACTCTCATCGACGGTAAATGGAACTTTGGTTATGGATGCATCCACCTCACCAAATACTGCATCTTCCTTTGACGTGAACACTGTTTCTGATTTGGCTTGCTTTTGTATCGACGTAGGTTCTTCTTCAAAAGCATAATCAGTAGAGTAGTAAAAGTTGAATCCATTGTCGCCATAAGACATAATACGTAGTTCAACACTGAAGTATCGAATCTTTACTGAGTTATCGTTGTAGCCATACCATTCAGATTCCCATGTATGTCCGCAGTTAGGCACATCAGATACAGTAAGTGTAGACGTTACATCACCACTAGATGTAATCTCTGCTTTTTGACCCCACGTATTACTATTAGACATTACTTGTAATGGGCCAAACTTATTAGTAGTTTGGTCTGTTGCAATAGTCCATTCAGGTGCTGTACCCAACAGAAAGTATCCATCAACAGTAGTTGTTATTGATGACCAGTACCCTGCTTCTGGAGTTTCTGTATTGGTTCTAAATGACCACATAGGAACTTGTGGAGTCAAGTGTAGTACTACACCACTATCTGGTATAGTACTATCATCAGTAGGATAGTGCATCCAAACCTCACGTTCTTTTGCACTGTATGCCGCTACAGTTTTATGCAATAAAGGCATATTACGTCGTTTGAGTTCTTTATCAACACCACCACTAATTTTTTGAACGTCCAAACTCGAACCACCGTTCAATCCTCCAGTAAGCATGTAGATACCTTGTTCATTCATGAACACAACACCTAACTGTGGAATAACCACTACACTATTAGGTGCAGTAGTTCCAATAGTACTGGTAATGGTAGACATGTAGTATTGATTATCGCCAAACGACACAATATTGATTGCAGATTCTCTAAATACAATCAAGTTATTATAAAATGCCTGCACTTGAGTAATATCACCCCCAAACGCACTTGGCACAATAAAGTAATCTACCAGTCCAAACTGTTCAAAGATACCAGACTTACTGTAGATTAGTTTGTCACCCTTAGCCAACCACAGTCTATTATCCCAGACCTCACCATATTTGTAATCTGTATTGATGGGCGCACTTTCAGTTAGTGGTGGTGCTGTGTCAACTAAGTATCTATCTGGTAAGGCATCAATGTAGAATCTACTTGAGTTTTCGTTAATCTGGGTCACATAGTAGAATGTAGCACCAACATTGTTTACATCTTTGGTGCGATAGATTCGACGTGCAACAGTACCTTCTGGGCCTACTGGTAAATCTATAGCCACACCATATCTATAATCAGGACTATTCTTAGGCAGTTCCCAATCTACAGTCTGTAAGTCGCTCAGTGGCGATTCAGCACCTAGGTCACTAATATACGACACTTTATACTGGTATTCATACGTTACCTCTTCTGTAACGTCTCCAAGGCCTTGAACACTATTCTTTGTAAACCATATAGCAGGTGCAGTAAGAATATCATTATCTTGATAGCCTGTATCTACATCTTGTGGATCAAGAGTACCAGTAAAGATAACATAACCAAAATCACGCCAAACTTTATCTCCGCTGAAAAGAATGGCCCTATCCCTTCCGTTGATAATAAGTAACTGGGTTCCAAGGTTAATATACTGGCTGCCAATGTCACCCAATTTAGGAACATAACGATTACTATCAACAACCACAAGATCATTATCGTAAAATGATCCAGTGTAAGTGGAACCTTGACCTTTGTTTCCAAGTACGTAATAAAGTTTCCCACCTTGTTCCACAAACGTATAAACATCATTTGTGCCTTGTCTTTTCCATTGGTAGCATGAATCCACCTTAGCAGCAAAATAGTCCTGTAAGATAGTCGTACTAACTGTCCAACTAGATGGGGCTTTCCACCAAGATTCAAAACCAATGTCACCAACCCATCCACCTTCTGGAGAATACCGACAGTTTAGAATCTTGTTGGCATCTCCTAACTGTGGTGTCAATACTTGGTTGATACCATTACAAGAAACAAAAGAACGTAGACGTTGTGGTTTCACGATAATCTCCTTAACGTAGAACCATCATACGTGGGTCTACCGTAAGCCATGTGAAATCGACCCCTCACCATTCTTTGGTCAATCTTATCGACATACCGTTTGGCAAGGTTGTTTACCTCTTTCATGTATTTCTTTTCATATGTTGCTGCCAGTCCTTGTTGACCCAACTTTAAGTAGATGTCCTCAAGGGCCTTGTAAACAATTAACTGATGAAACTCAAAAGGCATCTTTGGCACATCAGTTGACAGCAACAAGTCTTTAGGTTTCTCAAGATATCGAATCACACCTTCACGCACATAGTCATGGTACGTTACAATCTCAGCACCATCTAATACTTGGTCTACCTCAAAGTCATATCCATTGACTCGTGGATATGGTCGTATCTGTTGGTGTAATCCATCAATCTCAATATATCGACGTGAACCATTGTCTAATTGGTTTGTATTCAAGATATCAATGTTACTATCAATATCTTTGGCAATCAAAATATCTAGGTAGTCTAGTTCATTTCTATTACTACCACCAACAGTAACATAGAGCCAACATGGAAGACCAATACGTTCTCCAGTTGCCTTATTAAAGTTCTTATTCCACAAGATTACTTTACGGTAACCTTCCCATTGGGATGCTACTTGGTCTTTGTTATTATAAGAATCTGCTTGGATTACCTCATCATCCCACGATACAAACTTTACATTAATGCTTGTATCTGCATCATTTAATGTAATAATCTCTGATTCCGATAAAGCCCCAACTTTACCATCTTTTATAAATGCCCAACAGAACTCATACGACTTACCACCAGTAAAGTTTCCTGATGTTTCAGCAGGTGCAAGTTTAATCTTTTCAGCAGGTGCAATAGATAATGATGGACTGGTAATATATCCTTCTGCATAAGAACTATCATAGTCTACACGCAAGTCTAAGTCTTCTTCACGTCGAGGAAGGATGGCAGTAGACTTACCATAAGGGTTTTGTGAACCAGTTACAGACACATACGGGTAGTCACGATGGCCTAAATACAAGAGTTCTAAACAATCTTCTGGAAGGTCATACCATCGCTTCTTAATCTTCCAACCTGTGTAGTCACTGTAACTTGTACCTTCGTATGCTCTGTCTAATAATATTTCTGTACGAGATATTACTTTGGAAATAGTGTACTCCATAGTATCAATCTCAATAGGTTGACCTTCCCAAATATCTGGGTTGTGCAATCGGTCAATAGGCGCACTCAATGTAGCCTTGCGTTCTCCTGTAGTAATGTTCATATTTACAGCAGACAACGCAGTATTCTCCAAGTCTGTTGTCGCTGTAATATCAACATGGAAACGCAACGTATCTAACTTAGTGGCAAAGTTCCACCGTTTCATAGTCCAGATACAATAGTACGCATCGTTGATTAACTCATCCAACTGGTCATTGAACTGTTGTAGTTCAGGCGAATAGTCAGTAATATTCTTTACCTTTTCACGCAATGCTTTTAAGTTGGCCATAACGTCTCCAAATAAAAAGGGTGGATGCGTACACACCCACCCTCCATAAACAACAAGGATTGAAACTAAGTTTACATCTGTTTGATAACTACTACAGTTCCATTAGCAGCAGAACCGCTACTGTTAGCATCTACAGCATAAGCGACAATAGGAAATACATCAGTATTACCATAAACATCTACAGAACCTGCTGTATCAAGACGCAAACAGTCACCTGCAGCAACACCATTGGCCAATAGACCTTCACAGACACCTGCAATGCAAACATCTAAGGTTTCACCTGCTGCAGTTGCAGCAGTTAAAGCAAATCCTGCAAAAGCAACTGCAGAAGCAGTAGCATTGTCAGCAACTTTTACATGAATCATGATGTCGCCTTCAGCAGTCTTGGACAAGTCCAAAGATACCGCTTCACCAACAGCAATGGCTTCAGAAGCAATGTAGGTTTCAACTTGACGACGATTCATAGCAGCAGGGCCAACAGCAACAGTAGAACCATCACGTTGATCTGCATAGTATTGAGTAGTTTCAAGATATTGAATAATATTTTGTGTAGCCATGATAAACCTCCTTAGTAAGTTTCAGCGTTAGTCAGGATACCACAAGAACCAAGATGGTCAGCGATTAATTGCATCTTAACATACAATTGTGCTGCTCGTGCAGTAGTTCCTGAGATATGCTCAAATGGAGATACAGCAAAGTCAGCATCTTTATGCATACACAACTTGACACCATCAAAGTTCAAGAAATATGCAGATACTGTATTGACTCCGTAAGCAAAACCAAGTTCAAGGTCTTGTTCAACAACAGCACCACCAAAGGCAAGTTGCATACGACCACCATCAAGAGTCTTTTCATTGATGTATCGTTCTTGTGCAAACAAAGCACGACGATAGTTTGCCATACATGCTTCAGACATCAATACACATTGAGTTTGACCCATGTGAGTTACAGTGTCTGCTTGAATAGCCAACTGTTGCATCAAACGAATACCATCATCACCAAACTTAGAAGCAACATCTTGAAACTGATTTTGCCAACCAGTAGTAGATTGGTAAGTAGACTTTGAAACACCACCAACAGTATTGGTTTGAGAACCAACTGCTGCTGCTTCGAAGAATCCACCACTTACGTTACCGTTAAGTGTATTCACAGATGTCAAGATACTAGATGAACCTGCAAGAATCTGCTTGTTAAGTTCACGACGCAACATACCCATTACAGAACGCATACGTGCTTCAACAATCTTAACAATAGCCTTTTCGCCTTTGTTCTCAAGTTCTTCTTTCTTGGTGATTACGATAGGAGCAGTAAAGTCAGCCCACTCATAGATAGCAGGTTGCAATACGTCTTTTACAGCCAAGTTAACTGCTTCGTATCCAGTAGGAAGGTTTGTAATTTGTGAGTGTTCAGCGATACTGAGAGGACGTTGGATTTTGATACCACCATCTTCATATTCAATACCGTTGAATCGTTTCGCATTATCAAGGAATGCGACTTTTTGAAAGAGTTCGTCAACTTCGCCATCACGAATGGAGAACAAGGTTGACGATAGCAAATCATTAGAAATAGCCATTTTATCACCTATTAAAGTTTATTATCTTTGTATGAGTCTAAACGTGTTCCATTCGGAATGTCTGTTGTCAGGGTGCTTTAAAAGTCCATCGAACAATAGTATCATACATTTGGGTTATTGGATTGTCAAGACAATCCTTGTTTGTATTGTCCTAAAATTGCATAAAGCCAATTCCCGGGACATTCTGTAGTTCCGAAATCTCGGTGACCATAGACATCTTGACGAGTCAATCCATACTCTTCAATAAGTCTATTTAAAGTGCCCAATAAGGTTTCCACCTGAGCAGTTGTAGGTGGTTCTTGTGATGTATTACCAGTCACACAGATACCAATAGACCGTTGGTTGTGGCCTTTACAATGCGCTCCAGTTTTATTCATTGATCGACCTTTGGCGAGTGAACCATCACCCAACACAATGAGGTGATACCCAATATCACTCCACCCATTGCCATTGACGTGCCAGTCACGAATCTGGTCAACCGTCGTCGATCTTGGAGATGCTGTATGGTGTACAATAATCTTCGATACATCACGTTTTCCTTTGGGCATATATCACCTATTTCTTTGCGTTTTGACTTTTATGGTACTGGTATGCTTCCCATGCATCACGAAACTTGGGAGTTCCAGATGGACTTACAGATTTACCAGTAGAGGTTTTACGCAATGTTTCACGACGTTCAGACCGTTGTTGTGCTACTTGCGCACGTTCAGACTTTAATCGTTCAGCATCTACCTTGGCTTTTACAATGTAGAATGCATCTTCCAATTTTAGTTCTGGTCGTTCTTGAAGCATCTGTGCAACAGGAAGACGGTAAGCATCATCCATTAACTCTGGATTATCACTTTTAAACTGCTCTAGTTGCATCTTGCGTTGTTTCATCTGCATTTCTTGTTGTGCAGGTTTCATCATTTCTTGAAGCATTTGTGCCGCTTGACGTTTAATCTCTGCTTGCATGCCTTCTGGAGTATACAAGTCATACTCTTCTTCATTGGCCAATACTTGTTCTGCTTGGCGCAAGTATGGATTATTCACAGCCAGTTCTTCTTGGGCCATTAATGCTTGTCGTTCTGATTCTAGTTCTTTGCGCATTTGAGCAAGTTCTTGTGTCTTGCGTGTATACGATGAACGAATATTGGCTACATGTTTGCGTACATCTTCTGGAATATGTTGCATCCACTCATGTAGTGGTTTCATGCCTTTGTGGTTGGCATCGTCTGTAAACTCTTCAAACTGTTCTTCATCAATGTCCATAAGGTCATCAATCGACAACAGTTCTTCAAGTGTCATAGATACAGTATCTGCATTTGGGTCTACTGTTTCGGTAGTTTCAACTGCTTCTGTGGTTTCTGGTGCTTCAACAGTCTCATTAGAGGTAGTGTTTTGCATGTTATCTCCGTTTGGGTTTATGACAGGAACAACCTTTCTTCTTGGCCGCCTGACTTGTTTTTACAGCCTTTAATCGTTTCTTGGCAGCCGCTTTGGTTGGCGATGTGCCTTTAACGTTCTTAATCTTGTATCCACCTTTGGTTTTATGTATAGGCATTACATCCGCTCCATAAACAAAGCATCTACATCTTCTTCTTGCATGCCTTGTTCTGATTCAGGTTCTTCTTCTTCCATAGATTCACCTTTATCATCTGACATGCCTTTAAGATACTTTTTAAATGAACGGTCATTCACTAAACGGTTTAACTTGCCTGCCAACATATTGACATTCTCATCGCCAGTAATCTCTGACATGTCAAAGTCTAGTTCTTCATCAATCAAGTTTTCTTCAATAGCACCACTAACAGCACCATTAAACATAGCCAATACACGAACAAAGTCCGTTGGAAACTCAGTAATATTCTGGTCAAACGATGGATAGTCAGGTGTTTGGTCAAACAATGGCAGCAAACGGTTTGTTGCTTTTACCAAGTTGTTTAAAGCCTTAGCAGTGAATCGACCCTTGGGTGCCATTTCACCAAACATAGACTCATCTTCTTGTTCAGCACCTTGAATCTCAATTTCCATTTCCATCGATGGTTGGCCTTGGTTCATCATTTCTTCTTTCATTTTTTACCCCATGTTTCATCTAGTTTACCACTGACTGCATCACTTGCTGTAAATGCAGCACAAACGGCTTCTTCTTTTGTTTTACCACTTTTTAAGGCTTCTGTGTAGGTTTCTATGCTTTTATCCTGTTCGGCTACACGTCGCTTCTGAGTCTCTACAGCACTATCCCATCGGTCTTTAGGGAGATCCGCTTCACAAACAAAACCCCGTGACTCCATTATCTTCTTCTCCTTCTGTGGAGACTCAATGTGCCTTCCAAGGGCCTTGCTATAATAACCATTGACACCATATCGGCCAGTAGTATTCCAACTACTATGCGCCCTAGGCGCACGTAACATTCTATATAACTCACCACCACAACCACTATTGGGAGTGTCCATACCGCAAACCTGTGGATCTGGGTCGGTGAACTTAACTATCATAGTGTGTTCAAGATCACACAATCGACAACCGTAAGTGTATCGTGGCATTAGATACCTCCACCAAGCATCTGTGCAAGTTGTTGTGTTGGAACCTCACCTTGTGCGCCAATGTCACCTGCTAAGGTATTCATGGCTGTTTCCTCTGGTGCGCCACCCAATCCTGCTTGCGGTTGTTGGGGTAGTGGTGGTGGTGTTTCCATAAAGGATTCTGGTAAGTCATAAAGACGTACAATCTCCTCTTTAATCTTCTCTGGAGACACACCCAACTGTGTAAGCACTGGAAGCAACTGAACCAAGTTACTACGTTTTAATGCTTCAGATAATGGAGTACTTGACTGGTCAAGCGCAACAATACGGAACTTAGCATCCAAGTCCTGTACAGTAATCACCTTAGGCAACTTGTTAATCTCAATCACAGCCTGCTCATTATCCTCAGCCAATAAACTAATCGTACGCAAATACACCAATGACAATCGTTCAATAGCATTGTCACGTTCACGGGCCAACTTACCAATCTCACTAGCAGAATATTGAGCAAGTGCAGTAACCTCAGTAGCAGTAGCCTTAGTCGCTTCCCCCCGACTAAATGGGGCCAAAATACTACCACGATTAATGTCTTGCTCAATATAGTTCAAGTATCGGTCAAAGTTACCACTCAACGGTTCTACACCCACAGCACGGATGATACCATCGAGGACAGGTTCATCAACAGGAATCATTGCACCATCAATACCTGCTGTAATCTTTGCCAATGCTTCTTCATCTAACGAGCCTTCCTTGTACAGATACTGCCGAGAATCTCGACGTACTGAGTTGGCCCAGTATGTTCTTAATATATTCTTTTCATAGAACTGGTCATACACACGACTAACAGCACTCATACCCAACATAGGCTTCTCTGGTCTACGTGCATAGTACAACGGACAAATAGGACTCAATGGCTTGTCATCATAAGTACGGATGGGTATCTGTGACTTTTCCAATAACGACTCACCATCACCATGATTCGGTGTCCAAAAATACAACATGTCATAAGCCATGTCATAGAACTCCACTACCTGTATATACAAGTAATCATCTGGTAAATCCTCACTAACACCAGTATACTTTTCCTGTGGTGTAAAGTAATCCACCTTAGGTATAGCAGTCCATTTCTTCTTACCAAACTTTTCATTTGCTTCTGGTACACTCAAGTAGTACGCATGGGCTACATATCGCTGCTCATCCCAACTACTGGCATCCAAGTCACGTATAATCTCCCAACAAGGAATAGCACGGATAGACACCTTTTCAAGCATATCCGTGCTACTTGTGGGGGACAGTTTGAGGAACGATGAAGGATAAATCAAGGCAAGTCTACTAGCAATCTCTAACTGCTCACGTTTGTCAAACAAGAATCTATTAACAACCTCTTGGGCCATCAATGCATTTCCCTCAATAATAGATGTATCTTTGGCTACCACAACTGCAGGATTACGACTAAACAAACTGGCAATAAAACCTTCAACGTAACCAAAACAGTCAGCAGTCTCAACTCGAACCATTGTATCATCCATGTACTCTGACTGCCAAAACCTGTTCTCATATACATCACGATATCGCTTCAGTTCTGCTCGTTGTTGGTCATAAAAATCATTATGCTCATCCAACACTGTACGAATCAAATGTACAATCTCTTTACTGGTTCGTGCCATTACTTTTCTCCTTACCACCAACACCACTATTACTAACACTACTATACTCAATAATGTTACCTTTGGCATCCATTAACCGTATACTACTATACAACTCTTCATATTGATTTACTAAATCTAACGGTACTACTATTCGGAATACTTTATTGTTTACCATATACTCTAGTCTTACCAAATCCAAATCACCAATCTTTTGACATGGTATGCTTCCACACTTACACGGGTTTTCACCACACTCAGGACAAAATGCCATCAATATCTCCTATGCAACTGTGGACTTACACCACCTGCCTGTTGTACTCTATCCGCCTTCTGTGCAATAATCCAATCTGGCAAATATGCATTCTGTTTTAACTTAACACTATTTAAACACCAATAGGCCAATGACATCGCCATCGCACTATCACAGTGTGTATCCATATCATCACCAAACCGCAAGATACCCTTCTCATCTACCGTAATACTACGCAACTCAGTTACAGTAATATTATCTATCATATGAATACTACCAGTCTGTATCCCCTTCTTTAAGTTCTCAAACAACAATGGCTTAGTTCTACCAGTGGTCAAAAAGTCCTTACCTGTATGTGGGTCTAACCAAAACCGATGGAATCCCTGATGCTTTAACTCCTGTATAGTAGCCAACCCATAGTTATTACTCTCTACCAATACCAGTGCATTATTGTATGTAACACTCATATCATAGATATAATCGGCCAACTGTACAGGGCTTACAGTATTACTACGATATATACATACTGGTTGTAAGGTCATCCTAGATACACAAAAGACTACTGCATAATCCCTACCAACACCACCACTAACATCTACACCTACAGCATAAGAATCATCTGGATTAGGATTCTCAAATGTTGTCCATTCACTAGGCTGTACCTGTATTACATTCACATGGTCAAAGTCCTGTGCTGTAAAGTATGTATTCCCACTAATCCTATAGGCCTCATCCAATGTTAACGGATACTCACGTACAAACTTTTCCCATCCTAGTTTGCTTATCTTCTCACGTCTCCATGCTATTTGTCCAAGGGTTAGACCATACTGATACTGTAGTTTAGTCTCCTCATCTGTTAACTCTAGCCCTATATCCTCCATGCTATACTCGCTATGCATATACCAAGGAAAGAATAGATATTTCCAATGTGCTTCACCTGTATGATACTTGTGTATCTCCTTCCATAATGCATCATTGTAGTAGTTCGCTGTAGACTCTATAACTAACTGTCCATCATTCAATGCACTAATCGCTGTGGCCTTTAACTCCTCTGGATTTTCAGCAAAAGCATATTCAGATATATGAAGCATAGAACACGTATAAGACCGTAAACCACCTGCCTGTGTTGCTGCTGCGGCTACAATCCTACCACCCCCCTTGAAGGCTAGTTCTGTTGTATTGTCAACGTCTAAGGGCCTTTTAAGAACCTCTGGGAGATACTGATAAAAACGTTTATGTATATGCAATAGATGTTTACTAGATGCAATCTTATATGAAAGTATCACACAGGTTAATGGTGTGGTTGCTGTGTAGGCCTTCCAAAACATATAAGCACATACGACCGTGCTACTGCCTATTTGTCGAGGTTTAAGGATTAAAGTATCATCACCCTCTTGTAAACCGTTGATAATGTCTATTTGTTCTGCATTGAGTCTTAAGGGGACTACTCTACCATTCTTATCGACTATATTCAATCTGCTAATAAACTGGAAAGGGTCTGAGAATATTGTATTTACTTGTTCTATCATTTAGTTGAATCCTTTGTTTATGTCGTTTTCATAACCGATACATAACCATACGGTTACATATCGGTTACTCCACTTTGCTGTATATGCAATATCAAAAACCAAGATGCTGTAAACGCAATATCCGTTTCAGGATCTTGTCGGGTGTTGCTACTATAGCATGAAAGGGTTCATGCTGTAGACGTAGCAACCCGACCGATCCCTACACTGGATATTGCTACTTTGACAGCAATTCGATTCTTGTATTTAGTTACCATCCGAATAACCCTCCCTCACCCTGCCTAGATATTGCTGATGATGCAACATGTGGCCCTCGGAGGTTTGGAGTGCTGCGCTTGCAACACCGGTGCCCCTCTGATGCTGCAGGCGCGTTATTTGGATTTCGTGGCCTTTGATGCTGTCTTTGCAACATTGGTTTCCTTTGCTGCGTTTGTGTCATTTGCTGTACTTGCATCAATCCATTGCTGCAATTGCCGCGTGGATATTGCTGCGTTTGTGTCATCTTGGAGTTTGCTCTCAATCTCTCTAGCATGCAATAGTTTTACAAAGTCCCGTATATCCGACCCCGAAAAAGTCTCTATTTGGCCCGATACCTTAATTTCTTCATGTGCTAGGGTAATAAACCCCCAAAGTAACCCGTTAATATTCCTATTTCGAATACTCCTAGATATTAGAGTTTTTGGGGCTTCTAGCCTTGCGGATTTTGTACCTTTCATTTATACCCCTTACCTTATGAGTTTTTGTGGGTTCGGTGTGCTGCATTTACAACAATTTGTATCCTATGCTGTAATAGTAGCATAATACAATAGTGGTGGTGGTGTTGCAAGTGCAGTATTTATTTTGCTGTGTTTGCAATATGCTGAAAAAGCAAAAAACCCCCTGCCTAGTGACAAGGGGTTGATATGTTGCTATTGCAATATTTATCTCAGTACTGAATCATCTATATCTGACATTCCATTAATTCTAATTGTGATATCTTCCATATTCAAAGAGTCCATTAATTTTTTAGTCAGTCTATCCTGTTCAGCATCTAACAACTTTTCTAACTCAATAATGGCCAAGTCAATCTCAGTTTTAACAGTATCTTCATTAAGATATGTACCCATTTCAATACTTACAGCGATATCGTCAAACATACCGTTTTTTGTGATTTCAAAAGTAGTATTTGTTTCTTCTACCCTGTATGCACCGATACCGTGTTTTTTCATCAAGTAGAATACGATTTGTGAAAAGGTTATTTGTTTCATGTTATCCTCTTTGGTTGTTATATCCTTCATTGGATATATATATATTGTATCCTATATTGTTACAGTTGTCAACATAGGATACAATGTTTTTTTAATTTATTTTTATGAGCAGCTGTGAACCATGTTGAAAAGTATGAACACAATACAGTAGAATTTTAATTTAACCATATCGCAACCCATGCAAGGAACCGAAAGAACAATAGGCCACATGTAACAGTGAAACACATTACAACGGGCAAAAAGGCCATATCTGCAAAGTCTTTAATCTTTTTCAACATGTGACACCTTCCAAACCTAGAAGGGATACAAGGCCATCATAGGACATAACAAAGTCATTATCGGTTTTTTTACCCTTAAAGGATAGTAACACGTGTTTTTTATCGTCTAATGGCCTAATATCGGTTTTATCCCCGTTAACAAACGTTTCAGGATATTCAGATAATAATCTTTTTACGTCTTTCTTATTAAGTACGTAGGCGACAGAGTCAAAGCGGCTAGCAATTTGTAAATCGCTTTTTTCATTCCATGAGTATGTTATATCATAACCCACAAAAGAATCATTAACGGGTTTTTTTGTATAGTCGTATCCACCAAGAAAGTTTTTAACGTCCTGACGTAATTTAGGAATATCTATAACCATCCAAAAAGGAAGATTTGACAGTCCGTCGAACCTCAAAAATACAAATTTGTTCTGCATCGCATATTTAACAGCAAGTACATAAAACTCAGATATCAATTGTCTCAAATATCTCTCTGTATATTTGTACAAAGCTATTGTTTTTTTGGTGTACGATTCTCTAACATGCAACTGTAAACGCCCTTGAAAGGCTAGACAAACTTTAGAACAGTCCCCGGCGAATCTACAGGTATTCAGACCTGTGACCAGTGTTGACGGTGCTAGATATTGAACGATTGACACATAACCGTTTTCTATATCGAATTTGTTTGAAGGTACAGACAAGATTTGTCTAGGCGTTCCCGTACTTGTACACATAAGTTTCTCATATCCCATATCATCGGAATAATCACCATATAAAGCGGTTGCAATGGTCTTATCAGATACCATGAAGTTACGGAATTTCTCGATATTTTCTTCTATAATATAATCATTTGGGTTAATCATTTTTTTATCCTCATTTTGTAATTTGGTTGTTATTTTGGTTGTGCAGTTGGATATTTGAATTTCAATTCAGATAGTGAATTATAATACTCACACCATATAGTAACCCTGTAATTGGGTATTGTATTTTGTTGAGTGAATCGAACCTCAAAACGCCCGTCCTTTAATTTTGTATATGTGATATTTGTATACATGGTTTTTCCTCATTTGGTTGTTAGTTAGATAGTTTCTCTATCTGTTACTATTGTAACACATAAAAAAACAGATGTCAAGTAAAAGAGCAAAGTTTTTTTATTTATTTCATCTTTTTTTGTAGTTGGGATTTTTCTGTAATTACCCACCAAAGGCCAAGGCTACGATGAGACACCACCCCCACCCGCCACCCGTGGCGGGGAGTCTTAACTTGGCACTGGAGCAAAATGGCACTGGAGCAAAATCAGTTTGGCACGATTCTTGAAGCAAGGCCTTTTCAGTTTGGCATGATTCTTGCTATATAGTGTAATAGTATAGTATAATTATAGTAAGAGATTTTTTATCTTATATCACCACCACCACCACTATAGAAAAATCTCCAATAGTGTAATAGTGTTATAGTATAGTAATAGTGGGAATAGTAGTGGTGGTGGTGTATAATATTCCAAATTATTTTTAGTGTTTTTTCAAATAATACTTGACACACCTGTAACAATGAATTAAGATTAGTATATACCCAATAGGGTATGAACAATCAACAACCAATGAGGATAATATGACAATACTCGAAACAAATAATAAATATCAACTATTTACTTTTATCGCAGCATGCCGAGTTTGGTATGCAGTAATCTCTCTGTCAGACAGAGAGATTTTATGTTGTTGTAATGACTACGACACCATAAAATCAGAATTCGATAAAGTTTCAAAATAAAACAACCAACAACCAAGAGGATACCATGAGACTTACTGAGCATGAGCAAATACAAAGTAAATTAGAAGAATTAACTCAAGGTGTGACACTAACACCTACACAACGACAGATGATATATGACCTGTTACAGGCAGCCAAATATCTGCCAGATATGAAGATAAATAAGGCGACAAGATGGAAACTTATGCATGCCATCTTTAAATTCATCGACAATATAGAGGAAGATAATAACCAACCAACCAACAACCAATGAGGATACTATGACTACACCTGAGCAAATACAGGAAAATATTGACCTGTTAACAGATGGCCTTACTCTAACGTTTACAGAACGTGAACACCTGACCAACCTGTTTGAGATACTAGACCAACTAGATGGTCAGCCTAAAACACGGTTGACGTGTGTCATCTTAAGATACGTCGTAAACCTATTTTATGGAGCCAGAGGATAATGACTGCACAACAAGTGAACCTCCTCCTGACAAGGTTACACCTATATCAGGTTTTACACCAAGATAACGATAACGACAACGACAAAGCAGTTGCAGACCTACAAAAGTATTATGGACATAGGTTCCGTAATAATCAAACATTGTATGACTGGCATACAAAAAAACATTACAGCAAACAAGATATCGAAACATTAATCAGAAATAGAGGACAGAACCAATGAAACAAACAGAACTTAATCTTAGAAACAACGTCTATGAGTACAACAACGCACCCCTAGACGACTTTAGTTTTGAGCAAAAGAATGAACATGTTGAACGTGCATTGCAGGAGTTAGGACTAGAGCCATGTGACCTGAGTCACAGTTGGTCGAATAGTTCTGGACTAGAAGTTGTCCCACGGTTCTACCCTGCACTAACCATTGGATTGGGTGAGAACTATCTCAGGGTAGACATTGAGTATAAGGTCTGCCACGATGGTAAAGAAGTCAGGATGCTTATGAGTCGTGACAGTATCAGACGACTTGTTCAAACATACCAACAGATACTTGGGGGCAACCATGTTGAGAACCGCCAAGGGTAATAGCCCAATTACCATCACACCTTGGTGTATCGTGTACCCTCATGGTGGGGGTACAATGGTACACAGTCAAAATGAGAGAATCCACCTTGTGAACGGATACCAAGAGACACTGGAGCAACTTGGTATCCAACAGGCCACAGTACCCACACCTACTCAGGCACTGGAGCCAGTTACCAATAGTGGTGGTGGTGGTAAGACCGACATGTCCATTACTATAGATGGATATGAACTAACCATTGACCCTGAATGTACGATGGATGTGGCACAGGGTGTAATGGAAAGTGACAACTGTCGTGCAATCTTGGCAAGGTGGCTAAAGTTGTATCATGACTATCATGATAGATATCCACCATACGTCAATGCAACCTCTATGAGTGTAATATTCGCCTGTCGTAAACAAGCAGACAAGGCCACACAAGTACTAACATGGCACTTTACCAGTTCACACAGACGAGCCAAGTACTTCCGTGACCAAGGCTTTTTTGACCCTGCTGTAAGTCTTAAAAGACTGGAGCAAAACTGGGCATTTAGTCTTGAGGAACAAACCACAACAACAACAACCACAGGTAGACCAAGCGCACTACCACAATATGACAATGAGGGTAACTTGATATGAGTAGTTTAAAAGCGATACAAATAGTTATGGGTACATTTGCACAACACTTTTCTAAGAGTAAGGAATGGCAAGGTGTGATGGAGCGAAGTTGGGCAGCAGTGTTGCTCAAAGATGAACTCAAAGATAAAACACTGATTGACGCAATGGACAACTTATGTTGCAAGTTCTTCGAGTATCCAAACTCAGTAAACCTGAGCAACTATCTCCAAGAGGTAGAAGCACTTGTAAAAGAGAATGGTGGTACTGGCCTAAGAGGAAACACCTACCACTACTGTCCTGATTGCCAGTATCAATCTGGAATCGTGAAGGTGGTGTCAGTATACGTCAAGGGTGGTGAAGAGTATCGTAAGCCAACGTCAACTAGGTGTATATGCGAGGGTGCTACAGCCAAGTATCCCAACATGATGTCATGGAGCGAACTTGAGGAACAAGGACAACTCATGCACAGGACAGGACAAATAAACTTACTGCACTTTTATCGTACCAGTAGAGATATGCCAACCATGCCCGAATCAATCCGCAACCCTGAGTACCATGCCAAGGTACTGGAGCGACTTGAGGAGGACAAAGGCAAACTGTTCAACCCATACCTATGGGCAGTTCAACGGATGGTGAAAACAGCAGGCCTGACACTGGATGATAATGGTAATGTGGTAGGTGAAGTATATGTACCACCAGAACAGCCAACAGTTAGACCCAACGTCACCAAACCACCACCACCACTACAACAACCCCAACAACCCAAAACAACCATGTCAGACGAAGAGTTCTGGCGCAACCACTAAGAGGACAATACAATGCCTACTAACCATAAACTTAACGAACTCAATCATGACTTTCTACGCATGATTGACCTAGCCACAGACCCTGCCATGAAAAGTACGTTTGAAAAGGCACACGTTGCCTTCAATGTACTGGCCATCCAACTAGGCCATGACGCACTTAATAGTATCATGGATCATCACGATACCAAACGTGTCATGGCACTACTGGATGGGCCACCAGACGTAATGATTGAACGTCTTACGGACATGGGATGGACGAGTCAAGCAGGAGACTTGAACTTTAATGGGATACCATCGTTCAAGAATCCACAATGGCCCTATCAACCTGAATGCTACCATGCACTACATATCAGTGATGTCAATGGTGTGTACTATTATGACTTGACGATATACACAGGTAAAGGAAAAACTGCAAAGATGTGGTATCAAGATACTAAGAATCCAAACATGGATATATCACCTTTAGAATCTCCAAGGGATGTGTATGACCTTATCGAGAATGGTCGTAAGTACTTACGACACAAGGGGTGGCTATGACCATCCAAGAGACAATAGAGGAACTGGTTGACCTATGGAGGTTGCGTAGTGTATTCCCTGACAAGGAAGCACTACTCCAACAGGCACTGGAGCAATGTAAGTTGACTATGGGTCATCGTGGTGAAATGATAGGCCACTACCCAAAATGGACTTGCATAATAGATGAAAACGGTTACACTTGTACCTGTCCTGATCACCAGTATCGGGGCAGCAAGTGTAAGCACCTTGGCGCACTTGCCACAAAAATCAATAACAACTGGAGCCAAGAGTTCCCAAACAAAGAGGACAACAATGAAACTAATTAGACTTACAGGACTGGATGACATTGACATCGTAGTGAACACAGCACACATCGTGTGTATCGAAATATCAGACGATGGATGGTCGGGGATTCAACTGACCACAAAGAACTGGATATACGTCAAACAATCATTCAACGAAATAATCAAACTATCAGGAGACAAACAATGACACCACCACCATCACTATGGAGACAGAAACTCAAAGACCGAATCAATGAACACACATCGAACCAGTCCGAACTGTCAAGACAAACTGGGATAAGTAGAGCAGCCATCATGTTCTATAAAAGTGGTGAACGCACACCAAGTGTAGCCAAGTTATATCCATTAATCAAAGCATTGTATCCAGATGAGTTTAACAAGTGGTTGGAGTTCTATTCACATGCAATATTCCAAGAGGAACAGGAGAAGCAAAATGCACTGGAGGGATGAACTAGATCAAGCGATGAAAAGGTCTGGCATGACCTATGCAGAAATAGGTAGAAAAGCAAAATTACAACGGACAACTGTTCTACGAGCCAGAAAGAGCAATAATCCCGGTATGCAAGTTCTGTTTGCTATCTGTTCTGTAATACATTCTGGGCCTGAGTTCGCTGAAATGTACGCACACTACAGTTCACAAATTATAAAAGAAAAAATTAGCAAACAATCAAAAACATGATATATTAATATTGGTTGTTATTTAGTAAGACCACGGGTGCTTATCCTCTCCCGTGGTCTTCTTTTATTTAGTGGTGGTGGTGGTGCAAGATAGAACACCCTGTAATACTCTTGGTGGATGGTTGTCGCATGCTGTGGCACGTAACGGTATATCCATCCATCGCACTGCACACCTAGCAGGACTACACCACAACACACTACACGCATGCATTAAGGGTGAAACCAGTATGCGCCTATTCAATCTCATTGCAGTCATTGGTGTACTGGCCAAACTAGAGAACCGTTCACCAGTAGAACTCATGCAAGAAGCAGTCATGAGTATGCACGACTTGCAACTAATGGAGCAACGGTTCCAAAAACAAAAAGACGACTCCAAGTAACTGGAGCCGCCTTATAGAAACCAATCAAATACAGACAATCTGTATTCTATTCTTAACGGGTCGTTGCGTCTACGTCAACCAACTCTTTAAGAATCTTGTACAACAGTTCTAACAAGTCTTGTACAAGTTCTTGTCGTTCTGCTTGGGTCAATCCACCACGTGAATGTTGGACTAACTTACGTACAAACAACACCAGTTCTGGTGTCAATGCTAAAAGGTCTTGATTCATTTTGTTCTCCTTAATGGGGTTACTCTTCTACCACGACCAACACTACTCTTCTGACTGACCTTGGAGCGATATTGCCCCTTAGACATCTCAGAACGTGTTTTGGGTGTCTTACTACTAACACGTTTGCTAGGCCTGCAATATGGGGTACTAGTGCGCTTGCTACCGCATGGTTTACCAGACTGATCCTTCCACTCTTCTTTTTCCCATCGTTTAAGACTGGAGCCTTTTTCGGTTTTTCTAACCTGTCCTTTATCTTTACGACACTTGGCTATAGCCTGAGAAGCACGAGCAGATGGAAACACTTTGTAACTATCTTTTACTTTATTATAGCATGCATCTTTCTTACTCATCGTCTACTCTTTGTTCCTACACATTTCCACTTTTTACGTGAAAGGTCATTTGGACACGGTGGATTTTTACACTTTTTAATCTTGGCTGATCTGGCACAATAAGCATCGGCTTTTTTGGTAGATGGCTGTATACGATCCGTGCCACTCTTAGACTTGCCTGCTTGCCCATAGGACACCTTTCTTGTGCGACCAGTCTTTGGATTCTTGACAACCTTAACAAACCGTTTTCCTTTTGATGGTGTTTTACTAGGCATTACTAACTCTCACGAATTTGGCTTTAATCTCATTCACTATTGTAACTACCATTTCTACTTTCTGCTCAAGTAATGACATTCGACGTTCTAAATTATTAACATCCGTTACTAACTCTTTACGTAGATTTTCTTCTTTGGCCTGAAGTTCAGATATTACTTGGTCATACCTAGCACGCAATGCTTCCTCTTTTCGGTCTTGCTTGGCTTCACGTTCATCGGCACGTTTCTGCAAGTCCTTGTTCTGTTGGTACAAGAATATCGCAAAAGCCAAGTTAGCCCCACCACTCATAATCATTTGCATGACATCTGGTTCCATAACACACTCTCCAAACAACAAAGGGATCTACACGTAGTATAGACCCCTTTGCACGGTTAGTCTAACAGATTATCCAAAGAACAATACAGTTACAGTATCAGATGAAGCAGGAGCAGTACCAAAAGTTACCAAACCAACACCACCAGTACCACCATTAGCACTAACAGTATACTGGTCTGTACTTGGAGCAGAAGCAACTTTCTCGATAGCAATACCATTCAAGTATACAATAGTTCCAGATACCAAATCAGCATCAATCTCAAGTGTCAAATCAAATGCAGTCTTGCTTCCATTCATTCCAGATAGGCTAATGTATCTTGGAGCGAACTTTAACAATCCACCATCAATAGCACCTGCTTTAATAGCCAAACTGTTCTCACCATTAATCTCAATGGTAGAATCATCAGTGATTACCAACAAGTCATTGTTAGTTGGATCAAGACCCAATGCACCTGCTGCATTAACAACATTAGAGTTTAGATGCTCACGTTGCACTGCTGCGTCTGCAATCTTACTTGCATTTACTGCATCTGCAGCAAGTTTGGCTGTAGTTACTGATGCGTCTGCTAACTTAGCAGTAGAAATACCACCTGCTTTAACTGCCAAATCATTGCTTACAGTAATCTCAATAGATGAATCATCAACGATTACTAACAAGTCATTATTGGTTGGATCAAGACCCAATGCGCCTGCAGAGTTAACAACATTGCTGTTCAAGTGTTCACGTTGTACCGCACCATCAGCAATCTTACTTGCGTCTATTGCATCTGCAGCAATCTTTGCAGTAGTAATTGCTGAATCTTTTACATTACTAGTTTCAACTCCAGACGATGCAATCTTACTTGTTGTTACTGCAGCATCAGCAAGTTGAAGAGTATCTACTCCAGATGTTGCAATTTTAAGACCTGAAATACCGGTAGATAAAGAAGAACCATCTAATTTAATAGCCAAGTCAGCAACAGCAGCAGAACCATTGAATGCAGTCAGTGTAATACCACCTGTAGAAGCAGCAGACAATGAGTTCAGGTTCTGACCAAGAGCAACACCAGAGATAGTGCTGTTGGCCAATTTTGCGTTTGCAATAGAACCTGCCAACATATCATTGGTAACACCACCACTTTTAACTTGAAGAGCATCACCGATAATCTCAAGTGATGAGTCATCTACATTTACAGACAAGGTATTACCAGTCTTAGAAAGACCATCACCTGCTGTAATATTAGCAGCACCGTTGAACTGAGTGAATGAAATATCAGTAGAACCTAATGTTGGGTCACTGTCATTGGTACATACAAAACCAAGGTCTGCATTAACAGTACCTGCACGTACGAATACAGCAGCAGATGGAAACTCAGAACCTTCATTCATATCCGATGAACGACTCCACGATCCCGATGCTACCACATAGATACCATTTTCAGTCTTGTCTGTTTGGTCTTTTACCAAGATACGGTCATCAGCAGACAATGACACACCATCTACAGTTTGTGTACCAGACAATGTAATGTTTGCTGTAGTTGCAGCACGTACACTATCTTTCCAATGTAGACCAGAAATCAATCCATCTACATATTGCTTAGTTGCTACATCGCTATCTCCTGCAGGTGTTGCTGCACGAAGAATACCTGAAGCGAAACTAAAGGTTTGGGTTAAGTCAATCTTCGCAGGGGTAACTGCGGTATTGCGAATCTGTTCGGTTTTAATAGTAACAGCCATGATAGACTCCTATTTTTGGATGAATATTGCAACGAGAGTATCGTCACTAGTTGGGGTAAAGTCTGTAGAGAACGTTGTTTGGGAATCTTCAGTAATCTCTGTCGAGGTCTGTTGAAGCCCATTCCAATATACCTGAAGAGTTCCTGCTTTGTATGGCACAGAAACTGTAAAACTTTGAGTCGAACCATCACATTGGCTAGTGAGTTCTTCTTTGCCTAAGTTTACAGTTCCGCCATCACCTTCAGGTTTGAAGGGATTGGCGACTGGCATTATTCACTCCAAACAATACAACTGTTTGCAAGTGTACAACTACCTTGGTCAATCTTAATGAATACGTACAACTCATCTGTACCAAAGAACTGTTGCAATGGAAGTTGGAACTGATACACAGCAACACCACTACTACTAGTAGTAAGACCCAATGCCAACTCACCATCTGTATCTGGAAAGAAACTGTAATCTCCATCGGCATCACAAGCCACACGTAACGTTACAGTTGGAGTAGCACTACCACCTGCAATGTTTGTTACACGGATGTAGAATCCTTCAATAAACCCTCTAAAACGCTGTCCTTCATTCAAGTCAGTAGAGTTGTTTAACAATGAATGTGTATGTAATTTAGTCTTA
>Ga0099848_1000177_pt1 | contig 27349 bp, 40 predicted proteins | sample CB_VirMetaG_3_FD_78179 | JGI IMG/M metagenome (GOLD analysis project Ga0099848, IMG submission 78179) | Freshwater to marine saline gradient viral communities from Chesapeake Bay - CB_1508_1S Viral MetaG | ecosystem: Environmental > Aquatic > Marine > Coastal | place: USA: Chesapeake Bay...
CTCATGGACGAGATGGGTCTCCTCGAGTTCAAGAACCGCGACGGTCTACACGTCAAGATCGAGCGAAAGATTCGTGCCTCTATCCCAGCTGCGCTCCGACCCGCTGCCTACGCTTGGCTCGAGAACAACGGGTTCGGCGGGATGCTCAAGCGAACTGTCTCTGTGGCATTCAACCGCGATGAGGCAGATGCCGCTCGAGAGTTGATTGGGCAGCTCGACGGTAAGTTCGCTGGGGTCAGGGAAGATTGTAAGGTTGAACCTTCAACGCTGTCAGCATTCGTTCGTGAGCAGCTCGAGCAGGGATCTGAACTTCCCCTCGAACTGTTCGGTGTGTTCGAGCAGCGTATCGCTAAGGTCAAGTAACGCCCATCTGGGCACGTGCCTGTGCTGGAGCACGCTAAAAGAGTCCACCACAAGGAATCTACCATGAGTGACAAGAAGAAGGATCTGGCTGTTCCCGAGAAGGGTGGGGCGCTCGCTCCCGTGATGGACTACGGCGATCTCGGCGGCATGGGCTTCGAGGCTCAGAGCTCAGACGACATCTCCATTCCGTTTCTCGGCATCATTCAGCAGCTGTCGCCTGAGATCATCGAGGGTGATGCGAAGTACATCCCCGGTGCCAAGGTTGGGCAGCTGCTCAACACTGTCACTCAGGAAACCTACGACGGCGACAAGGGCATCACCTTCGTCCCGGTCTACAGCGAGCAGGTCTACATCGAGTGGATTCCGCGTGAGCGTGGCGGTGGCATCGCCGGTCGCCACACCGTGGATTCTCCGGTCGTGGAGGCTGCGAAGCGGAACGCCACTTCGTTCAACGACCTCCGCACTGAGGACGGGAACGAGCTGATTCAGACCTTCTATCTCTATGGTCTGCTGCTCGGCGGTTCCGATGCTGATGAAGCCGAAGGTCCGATCGTGGTTGCGTTCACCTCGACTAAGATCAAGGTGTACAAGCGAATCATGACCCAACTCCGTTCCGTCAAGGGTCGACCCCCGCTCTTTGCTCACCGGCTGCAGATCACCACTAGAGCAGAGAAGAACAAGGCTGGACAGCCCTACCGCAACTTTGACATTCGCCCAGCTCTGGGCACTGTTGCGGAGTCTATGATCCAGCCGGACAGTCCTCTTCTGTCCACCGGCTTGGCTCTCCATCAGGCTATCACTGGCGGCAAGGCTCGTGCTGCTAGTGAGGTGCGTGAGAACCAGCCTGACGAGGACGTTCCGTTCTAATCTGCCTCTTTCTCCCCCGCCGCTCTCCCTGCCCCTTGTGGGCAGGGAGAGTGTTCTTGGAAATCCAATGCAGTGGTCGAGACAGCAGGAAGATGCGCTCAAGGACGTGAAGACTTGGCTCCGATCTGGAAAGAGCCAGGTCTTCACTTTGTTTGGGTTCGCAGGCACAGGCAAGACGACTCTGGCCAAGCACCTTGCCCAAGACGAGGGCAGGGTTCTGTTTGGAGCGTTCACGGGCAAGGCAGCGTCAGTGCTGCGGTCCAAGGGTTGCGATGGTGCAATGACCATCCACCAGATGCTCTATGTGCCTGCGTCAAGGTCGAAGAAGCGGCTCGAGGATCTAGAGGCAGAATTCTCGAAGTTGCAGCAGAAGATCGCAGATCACGCAGGATCTGCTGGTTTGCTGGGCGAGTTCAGAAATGCGATGGCTCGGCTCCAGCAAGAAATCGACTTCGAGAAGAAGCGACTGAGCCGACCCGGATTTGTGCTCAACCCAGCAGCACCTGCCAAATATGCAGACCTGATTGTCATCGACGAATGCTCCATGGTCGACGAGCAATTGGGTCGTGACCTGCTCTCCTTCGAAGTGCCTGTGCTCGTCCTGGGCGACCCCGCCCAGTTGCCGCCCGTACGGGGAGGTGGGTACTTCACACGCCGCAAAGCCGATGTAATGCTCTCTGAGATCCATCGACAGGCGTCTGACAATCCGATCATCGAACTGGCCACCAAGGTCCGCTTGGGCAAGGGACTGTTGCCCGGCAAGTACGGAGATTCTGAGGTCATCGTCGGAAAGCCAGACCCAGAAACTGTGATGAGCTGTGAGCAGATTCTGACAGGTCGCAATATCACAAGACGCAACTGCAACGCTCGATACAGAGATAGGATCGGAGTCTCGTCCACATGGCACCCAGTGCCTGGAGAACGGGTCGTGTGTCTGCGGAACAACCACGACATCGGAATCCTCAACGGTACGCTGTGGAATGTGGAATCCAGCGAGATCACCGATGATCGAGTCTGTATGCGGGTCCGAGATATCTGCGGTGATACCAGTGTCGATGTGGTTGCCCACCCGCACTACTTCCAAGGCAAGGAAGATGACACAGATTGGTCGCTGCGGGATAGCGAGGCATTTGACTTCGGATATGCTTTGACTACCCACAAGGCACAAGGATCGCAATGGTCCAGTGTCTTCATCTTTGATGAGAGTTATGTGTTTCGAGGATCTGAGAATCAATGGCTGTACACAGCCATCACCAGAGCATCTGATCGAGTCGTCATTTCAAGGAGCTGCTAATGCACATCGGACCGAGTCTGCCGTTCTCTGAGCAGGTACACGCAGAGAAGTACCGTGGACCGAAGGAGTCTTTCAAGGAAGCCTGCAATCGCATCGCCGGCACGTTGTCGAATGATCAGGAACACTTCCAGTCATTCCGAGATGCATTGCTCAACATGCGGTTCCTTCCCGCTGGGCGAGTTCAGTCAGCGATTGGCAGCACGAAGAATGTGACAGCCTACAACTGTTTCGTGTCCGGCACCATCGAGGACAGTTTCGTCCAGGGTCACGGATCGATCATGGACATTGCCAAGGAGGCTGCTACCACGATGCGGATGGGTGGCGGCATTGGCTATGACTTCTCGACGCTGCGTCCCAAGGGTGACACGATCATGAAGTTGCTGTCGCAATCTTCTGGTCCCGTGTCCTTCATGTCGATCTTCGATGCGATCTGCCGATGCATCGCCTCCTCTGGGCATCGCCGTGGTGCCCAGATGGGTGTGCTGAGAATCGACCACCCCGATATCGAAGAGTTCATTCATGCGAAGCAGCCTCCGCGTGCTGCTGAGCCGATTCTCGATGTGCTCAGCCAGCACGAAGTGGGGACCGATGAGTGGCTCCGCTGGTACCAGACTCTTCAGGCTGTGTATCGACTGACCGGCTTCAATGTGTCGATCGCTGTTACCGATCAGTTCATGCACTGCCTTGCCAACAACAAGCCATTCCCGCTGCAGTTCGGCGGCAAGGTCTATCGCGAGGTGGATCCTCAGGCGCTGTGGGACTTGGTCATGCGGTCCACGTGGGACTGGGCTGAGCCAGGTGTTCTGTTCATCGACACCATCAACCGCATGAATAATCTGTACTACTGCGAGACCATCGCTGCCACGAATCCGTGCGGCGAGCAGCCTCTGCCTCCCTACGGTGCTTGCCTTCTGGGCAGTTTCAATCTGGTCGCCTACATCCAGACCAGATCGGATGGCTCGCGATACTTCGCTTGGGAGCAGTTCGGAGCAGACATCGCTTCCGCTGTTCAGGCGATGGATAATGTCATCGATCGAACCACCTATCCGCTCTATGAGCAGGAGAAGGAAGCCAAGAGCAAGCGGCGCATGGGACTGGGCGTGACTGGTCTCGCCAATGCGCTTGAGGCTCTCGGGCATCTGTATGGCACTCCGAGTTTCGTTGAACTTGAAGCGACCATCCTCGACTTCCTCAAGCAGATCTGCTACCAGACTTCTGCTAAGGTGGCGGAGAAGAAGGGCGCATTCCCCATGTACTCCGAGAAGGAGTATCTGAACAGCGAGTTCATCAAGGATCGGATCGACGAAGACACTCGCGAAATGATCAAGCGATATGGGATTCGCAACAGCCACCTGACCTCGATCGCTCCGACTGGCACGATCAGCATGTGTGCTGACAACATCAGTTCTGGTATCGAGCCTGTGTTCTCCTACCGCCAACGCCGCATTGTCAACATGCCCACTGGGCAGGTCGAAACGGATTTCGACGACTACGGAATCCGAGTGTTCAAGACCGAAGGCAAGCGATGTGTTGATGTCACGGTCGATGAGCATCTGAATGTACTGGCCACTGCTGCCCAGCGGGTTGATTCCGCTGTCAGCAAGACCTGTAACGTGGCTCCCTCCATGCCTTGGTCTGACTTCAAGTCCCTGTATGTTCGTGCATGGGAAATGGGCTGCAAGGGAATCACGACCTTCCAGTCTGGTGGCAAGCGTGCCGGCATCCTGAAGTCTGCTGATGAGGAGGAGCCGAAGGAAGAGATCGTCGACCTTGAGGACGATGTTCATCACGAGCCTCAGTCGGCTTGTCGTATCGATCCCGCTACCGGAAGACGCGAATGCGAGTGATGCCCATTGATCGGGGATTCCACCCCGATCTTCTACTGGAGTTCTTCGAGACTGCACAGGAGCGATACCTCATCCGCCAGCGAAAGTTGGCGGGTGAGGCGCACCTGACTGACGACTATGCATACCAGAACTATCGGTTCTGCAATGTGCATCGTGAGCACGACCGCGTCACGGTCTGGGTCCGAGAGAATGTGCGTGAGCCACTGCGCAATGACCCGCGCGTATTCTTGGCCATGTGTATCTGTCGTTGGTTCAACCGCATCGAGACAATGCAAGCATTGCTCGACAATGGACTGTTCCACAAGTGGGACCGTGAACTTGCTGTCAAGACTGTCGCTGACATCAAGCCAGTGACGAATGCTGCCTATGTGATCCACTCACCCTACGGGAAGACCAAGGGTGAGGGCATCTGTGACATTCTCGACGCCATTGCCCAAGAGTCGGAACGAATCACGCAGTCTATTGTGCCTGGGACGACCACTCTCGAGGACATGTGGAAGATGCTCTACATGTTCCCGTCAGCAGGCGTGTTCATGTCATACGAGGTGGTGTCAGATCTCCGACACACCTACATCTGCGAGAACGCTCCCGACATCATGACCTGGGCATCACCCGGTCCTGGTGCATGCAACGGATTGAGTTTCCTGACGGTGCGAGAGCTGGGTCGAATCTTCCCTCGACCTCAGACCACCAACGCTGCAATCTATCGCATGCAGGAGTTGCTCTCGTACAGCAGGGACGACAACTATTGGCCCCAAGAGTGGGAACCTTGGGAAATGCGAGAGGTAGAACATTGGCTGTGTGAATACGCTAAGTGGGTCCGAATCATGCGATTCGGCGGACGAGGAAAGAGAGGATACCCATGAAGATCGCGATTGCATTCCACCCCATCAACAGCATGGGTGGGATCATCAACCACACTGAGCATCTCGCGGCTGGCTTGAAGGAGCTGGGTCACGAGGTTGAGTTGCTCGAGATGGTGTGGTCCAACACTGTGCGTCGCCGCAGTTGGAAGCGTGAGCGAGACACCGATCAAAGCGTGTTCGGTTGTCGCGTCTGCCAGTATGGCGGATGGGAACTGACGACTGAGAACCGCATCAAGTACAAGGGTGAGCATCGCCATAACGCACGGAAGCGTCTCAACTCCTACGATCTTGTGATCTGGACTGTCTCAGCTCCATCTACCGGCAAGATCAACGATGGCAACGAGGACTGGATGGATCTGTATCGACTGGATTGCCCACAGATCGCCATCGTTCACGATGGTAATGTTCAGCATCTCGGTGCTCACTTGCTCAAGGTGACTGAGCTGGCCAAGAAGTTGTACGTTGCAGCAGTCCACCCATGTGCCTACCACGGTTGCGCTGGTGTCCCTGCACCGCGTGCGTTGATCCTCAACCCCCAACCTCCCCGCGAGACCGACACGCTCCCTTGGGCAAAGCGGACGGCTGGCTTCCTCTCGTGCCAGACCTTCAAGCGATGGAAGCGGGTGGACGATCTGGTTCGGGCAATCCCCTACATGCCCAAGAAGATGGTCAAGTTGATCGCTGGTGGTGGGATCGAGCACAACTACCTGACCAGCGTCGATAAGTGCCGACCTGAGTACTTCTTCCCAGCCAATCATCCGCAGTTCCCAGGTGCCAGGATCTGGGACACGGCGCTCGAACATGGCATGGAGTTCAGCGAGTACATAGCGAACGAGCAGCGTGACAAGCATCTGCGGAAGTTGCGTTGTCTCGTCGATCCTTCTTGGTCCAACTCCTACGCTAAGATCGGCGATCACTTCAACCGTGTGGTTGTGGATGCCATCCGCGTTGGTGCCATCCCCATCGCCCACCCGCTGGGCATCTCGACCAACAAGGACGGCATCGGCGAAGTGTTCAAGCCGTGGGTCCACTATGTTCCCCTGCCGGTCGAAGGTACTGACGAAGAGTATGCTGCTCGTGTGGCTGAAGCCTGTACCTCGCTCGACCCCGAAAAGGCTGAGGAGATCAGGAAGGCAGGAGCTGAGCTCTTCGAGAACTTTGATCGTGTCAAGGTCGCGAGTCAGTTCATCGAGCTGATGCAGGGCAAGCCGACTGGTTGGTACGGCAAACTCGAAGTCGGCGAACCCAACGACAAGATGCGGGAGAAGTGTGTCAAACTGATGGAGAAGCGATTCACCAAGAAGGATCGCCCGAAGAAGGTCAAGGTGGGTTGGTTCACTAGGCTGTTCGGCTGGCTCTGGAACTGGAGGAAGTAATGTACGTCATCAAGGCGAGGAATGCCCAGCAGGCACTTCCGGAAGTGCTGCGGCAATTGAAGATCCATGGTCGAGAGCGTGACTCACGCAACGGCAAGGTCTTGATGTTCCCCGGACCCTGCGTTGTGCAGGTCGCTAGACCTACTGAGCGTGTGGTGTTCTGGCCACAGCGGGACGCTAACCCGTTCTTCCATCTTCTCGAAGCACTGTGGATGCTGGCAGGTCGGAACGACGTTGAGTATCCAGCCTCCATCGTGCCGACGATGGCTAGGTTCTCGGACGACGGACTGACCTTCAACGGTGCCTATGGGCATCGTTGGCGGAAGTGGTTTGGGCGGGACCAGCTGCTCTCCATTGGGCAGGCGCTCAAGGAGAACCCTGACGACAGGCGACAGGTCATGTCGATGTGGGATGGGCATCACGATCCGAAGATGGCTGAGTCTGGCTCGAAGGATGTTCCCTGCAACACGCACGTGTACTTCTCTCGGGACAGCTCAGGTGCGTTGGACATGACGGTCTGCAACCGCAGCAACGATCTGGTCTGGGGAGCGCTTGGTGCCAACACCGTGCACTTCTCAGTTATGCAGGAGTTCATCGCTGGTGTCATCGGTTGCCGAGTGGGCACCTACACCCAGTTCAGCAACAACATGCATCTGTACACCGAACTGCATGGCAAACTGATCGAGGAGCTCATTGAATACACCGAGATCCAGATGTTCGATCGAACACCGTCTGGGTCGACGAAGGCTGCATACAACGACCCGTATCACGTTGGAACTGCCCAGCCGACGCCGCTCATCAATGGTGATCCGATGGTGTTCCTGCGAGAAGTCGAGATGATGCTGAGTGAGGGCAAGGTGATCGGCATCCAGGACAAGTTCCTGCGCAGGGTCGCCATCCCGATCCAGAATGCAATCTACATGTACAAGGGTCACGACGCACCAAACAAGTTCGATCAGGCACGACGATGCCTCTCCGATATCGAGGAGACTAACGACTGGCGGATTGCCGGCGAACAGTGGATCGACCGACGCGAGAACAATTGGAGAAACAAGAATGGCCAGTGAGAAGACCTATCTCGACTTCCTGTCTGACATCGCAGCGGAGGATGTCTCAGGCATCATTACTGCAGAGGCACAGTACGGTGCTTCTTGGAAGAAGCGTGGCGGAGCTGGTGCCTACATGGTCATGGTCCGCAAGTTCGATCGTCTCGAGCAGGCGATGCCGAAGTTCAACTATGACATCTTCGATGCAGTGGTGCAAGACCCGCGTTCCGAGGGTGTCCTTGACGACATCCGTGATGCTCGCCGATATCTGTATCTGATCGAGGCAGAGATCCGCGCTCGCGGCATCAACCCTGCCCACAGAGACAACTCGTCGAATGCAACCATCACCAAGACTGTTCCCTATGCACCGCCCCCGAATGTTGAGTTCATTCCTGTTCGCGATCCCAAGGTTCCTCTGACCGACCCCACCGATGGTCGGTCCAGGGTCAAGCCGAAGTATCGTGATCCCGACACAGGACACACTTGGTCCGGTCGTGGGCAGCTGCCAGTGTGGATGCGAGAGAAGATCCAGAATGACGGTGCCAAGAAGGAAGACTTCCTGATTCCCGAAGGCGAGGATGCCGCACCGCCGGTGGTCATGTCAGTCGAGATCCCTGAACATGTGGTTGATCTCGACGATGTCCAAATCACGATCACCAGTTCATCTGATCTCGAGGTCTTGACCAATGACACAGACACCCCTGTTTCCACCGACGAGCCAGTGGAAGCCGACAGCGACATTCCCGAGCTGGACGCAGGCGAAGAGAGTCGGGATTGACATTGAGACCTGCGATCCCCAGCTGAAGAGACTTGGTCCTGGTCCTCGCCGTGACGGATACATCATCGGTGTGTCTGTTGCGATCGAAGATGGACCCGCATTCTACTATCCGATCCGACATGCCGGCGACAATCTACCAGCCGACCAAGTCCTGGGCTATCTTCGGGATCAGGCCAAGAGTTACAGCGGGATCATCTGTGGTGCAAACCTACAGTATGACTTGGACTTCTTGGCGCAAGAGGGGATCGAGTTCCCCAATGTCAAGTTCTTCCGAGACTGCCAGATTGCCGACCCGCTGATCTACGAACTCTACGACTCATATTCCTTGCAGGCTATATCCGAGCGATGGGGCATTCCCGGCAAGGACGAGTCTGCTTTGAAGGAGGCAGCGAGTGCGTGGGGTGTTGATCCCAAGGTGGGGATGAAGGATCTGCCTGCGAGATACGTGGGTGAGTATGCCATACAAGATGCCATCCTCCCACTGCAGCTGCTGCGAAAGCAGGAGCGAGTTATCGAGGATCAGGAACTGGGTGAGGTGTATGACCTGGAGAGTCGCGTACTGCCCATCCTGATCAAGATGAAGAGGCGTGGCGTTCGGGTTGACCGCAATCGCCTGCAGCAGATCGAAGACTGGTCAGAGGAGCAAGAGCGAACTGTTCTCGAACAGGTACGGGATCTGACTGGTGTCACGATTCCGGTTGGTGATGTTTGGAAGGCAGAGATTCTGGCTAAGGCACTCGACGCCGTGGGCATTCACGTGGGTAGAACTGCCAAGACCAAGCAGCCCATGGTCGACAAGTTCCTACTGGCCAACACCCAGCACCCCGTTGGGCAACTGATCGAGCGTGCTAGGAAGGTCAACAAACTCCGCACCACCTTCGCCGCCTCAGTCCGCGAGCATCTCGTGGGCGACAGGATCCACTGCTCGTTTCACCAGCTCCGGATGACGCGGGACGATGGAACTGGTAAGGGAGCAAGGTTCGGTCGCCTGAGCTGCACCGATCCGAATCTGCAGCAGCAGCCCAGTCGTGACGACTTCGCCAAGATGTGGCGTTCGATCTACATCCCCGATGGCGATGGGCTGTTCGCATCCTGTGACTACTCACAGCAAGAGCCTAGGATGCTCGTACACTTCGCCGAAGTGTCGGGATGCCCAGGGGCGAGGCGAGCTGCGGACATGTATCGACGCAACCCAGACGCCGACAACCACACCATGATGGCTCGCATGATCTACAAGTACGCTGAGGATCAGGAGCCTAGCAAGACACACCGAACGAATGCCAAGATCATCTTCCTTGGACTGTGCTACTCGATGGGTGGCGCAAAGTTGGCTGCTGGCTTGGGCATGTCCACCAAGATGATGAAGTTGAAGGACGGTCGAAGCATCGAGGTTGCCGGCGACGAGGCACAGAAGATTCTGGACCAGTTCCACCGCGAGGTTCCGTTCGTTCGCAGCCTAGCCAAGATGTGTGAGGAGCGAGCGAAACTGAAGGGATACATCCGCACTCTGTCAGGTAGACGTTGTCGATTCCCCGAAGGAGAGAATGGCTTTGACTGGTGCCACAAGGCACTCAACCGATTGATCCAGGGATCTGCCGCTGACCAGACTAAGATGGCCATGGTGGCTCTCGATCAAGACGGGCATGAGATTCAGCTGCAGATCCACGACGAAATCAACCTGACAGTGCAGGCTCGCGAACAGGCGGAGCGCGTCGGTGAGATCATGCGGAACTGTGTCGAACTGTCTGTTCCGTCCAAGGTCGATGTCGAAGTTGGTCCCAACTGGGGAGATCAAACTTGAAGTGGCACAACCGATTCCTGGATCTAGCGAAGGTCGTGGCGACTTGGTCGAAAGATCCATCAACACAGTGCGGTGCGGTCATCGTTCGACCCGATATGTCTATCGCCTCCTTGGGCTTCAACGGATTCCCCAAGAAGATGGACGACGATCCGCAGATCTACAGCATCCGAGACATGAAGTACGATCGTGTCGTTCACGCTGAGATGAACGCACTTATGTTCTGCAGAGATCCTGTTCCTCTGCATGGATACACGCTGTACACGACCGCACCTTGTTGCTCACGATGCGCGATCCACATGATTCAGGCTAGCATCAGGAAGTTCGTGTGGCCACGTGCCACTCCTGAGCAGCAGACAAGATGGGGTCTTGATAGAACCTATCAGTATCTGCGAGAAGTCGATGCTTCCTTGGTGGAGATGGACCATGGCTGATATCGATGACTTCCCTGAAGAAGTTCTCCGACTCCGCTATCTTGAGTTGACAGAGAGATATGGTGTCCTGTATGCACCACCTCTCACAATGAATAAGAAACAAGATGTCGTGGCAGCACTGACCACTGCGCTGCGTAGAACTGGTGACTCCCTGATCAAGATCCTGAATCCCAATCCGGTATCACAGAATGTCTTGACAAAGGGAACATCAACGTGCCATCAGGGCATAGGAAGAACTAGGTTTCTTCTGTATGGCGATGGCATGCTGGTGTCAACTTGGGTTGACCTATGCTATGAACTCGACAAACGCAGAGATCTAGCATACGAGCAATTGAGGCGGGATCGCGACAAGAAGTACATTGGGTTGGTAGATGTCTGAGCAAGCAATGCGGCAAAGAGTTGTGAAGGCACTGAGATGCCTCGATGCCATCTCGGTCGAGAATCCAGCCTACCCTGGGACGCCAGATCTCAACTATGTTGAGGGATGGATCGAATGTAAGTGGCTGCGGTCTTGGCCCAAGCGGGACAGTACTGTGGTCAAACTGCAGCACGAGCTGATGAAGCATCAACAGGTGTGGTTGGAGCGTCGACGCAGAGCAGGTGGTCAGGCATGGGTGTTTCTGCAGTGTGGCAGAGAATGGCTGCTGTTCGACGGAGCGAAGGCTGGGCAGCACATTGGCAGCAGCACTCGAGCGCAGCTCCTCGAGGCGGCAGATCGGGTGTGGACCAATGGCTTGGTTGATGAGGAGTTGGTTGAGTACCTCAGGGAAAGACTCGGGAGCAGAGACCAATGAACTTCCTTGCTCTTGACCTAGAGATGAACCAGCCGAGCAAGAAGATCATCGAGATCGGTGTGGTCGTGGGCAATGTGGGAGATGGCATAATCTTCGAGCAGTCTTGGATCATCGACCCTCTTGAGCCGATCTCAGAGTACATAACAGCACTGACCGGAATCGATGATCGTTTGATCAAGGATTCTTGTGTTCCGCTCAAGCAGGCTCGCGACGAGATCGCTGATGCCCAGAGCAGATATGGTTGCTATCCGAATGCTGTGCAGTGGGGAAAGGGAGACACCGACCTTCTCGCGAAGACTCTTGAATCTTCGGGAATCGAGCCGCTACGATTCGGTCGTCGAGACCTAGACGTCAAGACTATCTGTGTGTTCCAAGCCATCTCCGTGGGCAAGAAACCCAAGGGTGGGCTGTCTAAGTATGTAGCAGCACATGGCTTGACATTCGACGGTGTTCCTCACCGAGCCGCGTTCGATGCTCGGGCAACACTAAACTTGTTCTTTGAACTCATTAGGCGTGAGAGGCTTCGTGATAACTCCTGACTACAGCCAGTCGATCGAGTTTCTACAGCGTTGGAGACCCGGTGGTCCTTGGGTCTTGACCGCGATCTCTGTTGATCGTAAGGGGATCGAGACCAGGACATTCCGAGATGCAGATGCCGCTCTTCAGTGGCTGAACGCTATGGGGTCAGACCAGAGGAACATCTACTTCTCTGTCAACCCCACGATCCGAGATGTCAACAAGAAGCCGATGCGTGAGGACGTCAAGTCCATGGATTGGCTGCACGTGGACCTAGATCCCCGTGCCGGCGAGGACTTAGACGAGGAACGCAGGCGTGCGTTGAAGTTGCTCAACGAGCACGTGCCGCCACCGACTGTCATTGTCTTCTCTGGTGGTGGCTACCAAGGCTTCTGGCGATTGATGGACCCGTTCGATATCGACGGGCAGGAAGATCGATACGAGCAAGCCAAGAGGTACAACCAAGCCATCGAGCTGGCACTTGGTGCGGACACGTGTCACAATGTTGACCGCATCATGCGGTTGCCTGGCACCGTCAACTATCCTGACTCACGCAAGCGCAAGAAGGGTCGGGAGCCTGCGCTGTCAACGGTTGTTGAATGGCAATCAGATCGCGTCTACGCTCTCGACCAGTTCGTGCCGGCACCGGAAGTCCAGACCGACAAGAGTGGATTCTCTTCTGCTCGCACCGTTCAGGTGTCAGGGAACATCAAGCGTATCAACGATCTGTCCGAACTGCCAGCACAGGTCAGTCCGTTGTGCCGGCAGGTCATTGCCCAAGGTAATGACCCTGACGATCCCACCAGATTCCCATCACGGTCCGAGGCACTGTTCTTCGTTTGCTGCGAGCTGGTCCGTGGTGGTGTCGACGACGACACGATCTACTCCATTCTCACCGACCCCGACTGGGCAATCAGCAGCAGTGTGCTCGACAAGGGTCGCGGTGCAGATGCATATGCCAAGCGACAGATCGAGCGAGCGCGTGAAGATGCAGTCGATCCGAACCTGCGGAAACTGAACGACCGCTATGCTGTCGTCACAATCGGCAACAAGATGCGAGTTGTCTATGAGGACTATGACGAGACGCTGTCTAGATATCGCCTCGTCAAGTTGACCTTCGAGGACTTCCGCAATCGCTACATGCATATGAAGGTGGTCGTGGGTAGCGATGCCCAAGGCAACCCACGGTATGCCCAGATGGGCAAGTGGTGGCTTGAGCACGATCAGCGGAGGCAGTACGGCAAGGTCTTGTTCGCCCCAGGTCGCGAGGTCGTGGGCGACTACAACATGTGGCGTGGGTTCGGTGTCGAGGCACGTGCCGGCAATGGCCACGAGTCATTCCTAGCACATGTCCATGAGAACATCTGCAGTGGTGATGACAAGATCTTCGAGTACGTTATCAACTGGATCGCTCGCGCTGTACAGCAACCCGGTTGTCCTGGCGAGACTGCCTTGGTGCTTCGCGGCAACCAAGGTGTGGGCAAGGGATTCCTCGCTAAGACCATCGGTAAGTTGTTCGGTCGCCACTATGTCCATGTCAGTAATGCCCAGCACCTCACCGGCAACTTCAACAGCCACCTCCGTGACTGCTGTCTGCTCTTCGCCGACGAAGCGTTCTATGCCGGCGACAAGAGACATGCCAGTACCCTGAAGACACTCGTCACCGAAGACACGATCATGATCGAGGGCAAGGGTGTTGACTCGGAGACTTGCCCGAACTGCCTGCACATTGTGATGGCGTCGAATGAGGATTGGGTTGTGCCGGCAGGTGCTGACGAACGCAGGTTCTGCGTGCTCGATGTTGCTTCCGCCCACCGGCAGGACACCGTGTACTTCGGCAAGATCGCGGATGATCTGCGTCAACGCGACGGCTACAGCAATCTGCTGCACTATCTGTTGTCAAAGGACATCTCGAACTTCAACGTTCGGTCAATGCCTAAGACGAAGGCGCTGATGGACCAGAAACTCCTGTCGCTCGATCCCATCGAGGAGTGGTGGTACAACAAACTCAAGGACGGCATCGTTCTACCTGAGCACGAAAAGTGGCACACTGAGGTACTGGTTCACTCTCTGCTGCACGACTATGTGTCCTACACACGGTCCTTCAACATGGCGAAGCGAGGCTCGGCTACCCGACTGGGCATGTTCCTCCACACGATGTGTCCCAAGTTGGAGAAGAAGCAGATCCACGAGAACGCGGTACTGACCCATGCCTACGGGAACGAGATGACCATCAGCCGTCCCTATGTGTACATCCTGCCCACTCTGGCGGAGGCGAGAGCGTTCTGGGACGAGAAGTTTGGCGGACCCTACGCTTGGCCACCCATCTCCGACGAGAATGTTCAGATTCCGTTCTGATTTCTCTTGCCTCCTGGAGAACAGGAGGCATACTGTATCTGTCCAATGGTGGACGAAGGAGTGTGGGAATGAGAAACAGGATCAAGGTCGTCACCGACGAGACGCCTCTGCAGTACCTGCGTTCCGAGCCGAAGGCAGGGACGACGGTTCTCATCGAGCGCCGTGGCAAGCAGCCAAGCAATGCCAAGCCACCAAGGTTCTATGAGCCATCGTCGAGCCAGTGGTGGCGAAACGGCGTGGCTCCGCTGCGAGACGGCAGCAAGGAAGCCTGCTATCAGGCTGAGCGTGCTTGGTCCGCCGGCAATGCGAACGATGCTGCTTGGTGCGAGCTCAACCAACACACTGATGGGATCCTGGGAGCAGCGAGGTTCATCCGCGATGTGATCAGTTCCGGTTGGTTCAAGCGTCGCTTCCCTAAGTTCTCCAGCTGCACCGTCCAGTACTCGCCACAGGCGACCTCTTGCTGGGCAGGTCCAATCGGTGCCGAGCATCGAGGGATGAACTATGCCGAGATAACCAAGGGCAGGATCATCATGAGCTCTTGGGGTCTGCGGCACAAGTGGGTTCTGCTGCACGAGCTGGCTCATGCGGTGCTTCCGGGTTGCCACTCTCACGACCGTCGTTGGCGTCGCGTCTACATCGACCTCATTGGCTACCACTTCGGTGCCGAGCAGCGGAAGAAGTTGATCGCTGAGTACCGAATCCGCAGGATTTCGTTTGCTCCTCACACAGCACGAGCCAAGATGACTAGAGAGCGTCGCGCCCAGCTCCGTCAGCAGCTGGCCAACGCAAGGCTGGTGAGGAAGAACAATGCAGACCTTCGTTCCCTATGACGACCCGACGTTCGTCGCGACGATGCGGTGCCTAGATACCAAGCGTCTGGGCAAGCAGCGAGTCGAGACCTACCAGATACTTCGCGCTCTTCAGGGCATCACCAAGGGCTGGGTCAACCATCCCGCTACCCGCATGTGGCGTGGCTATGAGACGGGACTGACCATCTACCTTCAGGCGAGCATCGAGGAGTGGCTTCGGCGAGGGTACAAGAACACGATGTCCCTACCCTATGCCCAAGGGGAGGCACCTGATGCTGTGCCGCACCTACCTCCTTGGTGGGGCAACGCTGCAGTTCATGCTTCCCATCGAGCACGGTTGCTTGACAAGAACTTTGACCATTACTCCCAGTTCGGTTGGTCCGAACAGCCAGGAGGACCGGAGGTGTATGTATGGCCAATCTAGGTCACGACATTGTTTATCGACTGCATGCGTGGTCAGATGCTTTGATCCAAAGATCAGGCGTCCTAGCCAAGTTGATCGATGAGGCAAGAGAAGAGATTGTTGCTTTGCGGAAGAAGAACGCAGAGCTGGCTAAGTCACTGGCAGACTATGAGGCACAAGATCTATGAAGTTGATACAGCACGTTTGGAGCACAGCGAACCAAGTGTCCCTTGGGGAAACGAAGGTGGACCTTGCGTTCGCAGATCCTCCCTACAACCAAGGAGTCAAGTATGATGAGGATCCGACGCACGACACGATGCCAGTTCCCAAGTACCGGGAGCTGATGTGTAGCGTCATGACTCAGCTGGCAAGCAACATCCGCCAAGGTGGAACCCTGTGGTGGCTGTGTCCTTCAAGTGATGGCGACTGGGTCTGGTCCCATCTCCTCACCCTTGGGCGACTGCTCTACAAGAGACCGATCATCTGGCATGAGCGATTTGCCCAGTACCAACATGCGGCACTGACAGCCGACTATCGGTTGCTGTTCCCAGTACTGATCGGCAATGTGGACCCGGTGTTCAACCCAGACGCCATCCGCGAAGAGTCAGTGCGGCAGCGTATGAAGGACAAGAGGGCGGACCCCAGAGGGCGTGTCCCTGGGCATGTGTGGGAGACCCGCAGGCTTCAGGGTACATCGGTCGATCGAGTTGACTGGCACAAGGCACAGCTGCCACCAGAGACTCTTGACCGAATCATCTTGGGGTGGACCAACCGGGGTGACATCGTGCTAGATGCCTTTGCCGGCAGCGGAGCGCTCGCTGTTCGATGCAGGCAGCATCAGCGAAGGTACATTGGATTTGAGAGGTCACCGTTCTACATCAGCAAGATTGAAGAACGGATGTCTGGTGACTGACAACATTCGACATATCATGGCGAATGCATTGCCGCCCATGTCAGCTGCTGAAGAGCGACTGTTGTTCGAGACTCTGGCAGAAGCACGGAAGTCTGTCAGCAAACTGCTCAACAAGAAGCGCAAGTTGACGGAGCGACAGCAGCAACAGCTCGATGATGCGACAATGCAGGTTGCCGAACTGCGTGATCTTGCTGTCCGCAAGAATCTTGCCCTGATCATGGCCATGATGAACAAGACATGGCACAATGATGCACCTCCGGACGAGATGCTGACAGACGGCATGATGACACTGCTTGCCTGCGTTGACAAGTTCGACCACACCAAGAACATAAAGTTCTCGACCTATGCATGCCGCGCGCTCTTGAATCTGTTCTCTCGCAATGGGACTGTCGAGAAGAGAAGGCGATCTCGACACAGCGAACGAGACATACCAGAGCTGCCTTGTGACAGAGACAGAGAACTCGAGGATGAGTTGCGAGATCTCAAGGAAGTCTTGTCAACCAACAAGGCAGGACTCACTGATCTCGAGTCATTCGTGCTGAGGATGCGGTTTGGCATCACAGGCCAAGACCCAATCACACTCTACGACTTGGGGAAGATCATCTCCAAGACGAAAGAGAGTGTTCGCAAGATACAGCATGACGCTCTGAGAAAGTTGAGGAATGTCATGAACACAGACTTGCCCGAAGAACAAGAGGATGCATCCTAGCATCGGAGGAAGACACCATGTCTCATATCTTGATTCAGAATCGAACTGAGCTGCCCCTGTGGGGAATGCGCCTGCTTGGACTGTCCGACAAGACCGAGGACCAGATCGGCAGGTTCGGGACTGGGCTCAAGGAGAGCATTGCTCTCTTGATCCGGCGCGGTCTCAAGCCGATCTTCTTCTCTGGCACATGCCGGATCGACTTCGATGTTCTCGAAGTTGACGGTCAGTCGGAGATCTGTTTCATGCTCAGCAAGAAGCAGGGCAGTTTCACCGCCAAGAAGTGGCACGGTCTGGGCATCCACCCGAACTTCGGCAAGCACGATTGGGACGATCTCTGGATGGTGTTTCGTGAGCTCATGTGCAACGCCGTCGATGCCAGCGGTGTCGAGGATCTGCACCACACGATCACTTCCGATGAGCCCAAGGGGAAGGCAGGTTCGACACGGATCTACTTCCCAGCGAACCACGAAGCGATCAAGGCATACACCCAATGTGGTGACAGGTTGTTGATGCTCAACCCGGTCGAGCCTGTGTTCTCTCACAAAGACTATGGGCACATCTTGCCCAAGCGGGAAGAGGCGGGCGTCCAGGTGTACCACCGGAATGTCTGGGTACAGCAAGGTCCAGCTGCGGAGCCATCGCTGTTCGACTATGAGCTCAAGAACCTGAAACTCAACGAGTCCAGGTCCAGCGACTGGTACAATGTTCGCATCCGCATGGCAGAGATCCTGCGGGAAGCAGACATGCGTGTCACGACTATGGTCCTGACCGCAATGATGAAGACAGGGATCTCATACTTCGAAGATTCCTTGATGCGTCTGGTCGGCTGGTCGATCACAGTCGAGAACGGTACCAATTGGTGCAATGCCTTCTACAACATCTTCGGCGATGAGGCTGTGCTCACGAGGAACGAGAAGATCTATGTCGAGCGCCTGCTGGCCAAGAAGAAGACCCCGGTCATCTGTGAGAATGTCGAGCTGTACTCGATGCTCGTGAAGGCTGGAGTCAAGGACGCTATCGGACTGCTCACCGACGAAGAGAAGCATCCGACGAACCACACCATCCCATCGGAGGAGTCGATGAAGATGTATGCTGGGATCTGGAAGACACTCCGCGATGTGGGCATCGCAAAGATGCACCCACCCAAGTTCATGTTGTTCTCGGAGGTCTCCCCCTCTGGGCGATTGGGATTCACCAACGGCAGCACCTGCTACATCAACGAGTCTATTTGTGGCTCAGCATCTGAGAGAATTGCGGTGATTCAGGAGATCTGCCACTACATCTGCAACTATCATAGCAGTGAGTACAACACATTCCTGTTGTACGTCATTGGAGAACTTCTTTGAACGATGAGAACATCCTGAAGTTTGCTGAGCTGTGCCAGAAACATCGAGCCTCTTCGATGGAGATGTCCTTGGCCATCGCAGACATGGAGGCATCGTTGTTGGAGATCAGTGCCCAGTTGGCACGCCTCAACGATGGGATGCGATTTGTTCAGGATGACAACACCAAGATCAAGATGATTGGGATCATGGTCAACAGTGTGAACGAGAGCGCTCGTCGCGTTCGTTCATTCGCCGCGTCGATGCGAGCTCACGCTGATCAGCTCAAGGCAGAGATATGCTGAAGTCCAGACTCGAGCAAGATGTACGCAACTTCCACCGGAAGTTCGGGCATCCATCTCCATCAACGCCACAGACCCCACCAGAAGGATGGGTCGAGATGCGGAAGAGGCTGGTGCTTGAGGAAGCGGCGGAGCTGGTGGAGGCGATTCAGTCTGGTTCGATGGTGAAGATTGCACGCGAGGCAGTAGACATGATCTATGTCTGCCTTGGTGTGCTCGTTGCCTATGGAATCCCTGTCAACGGTGTGTGGCGTGCCGTGCACCATGCCAACATGGGGAAGACGCCGGTGCCTCCAGACCAGCTGGTGAAGCCGATCAAGGGTGATGGCTGGGTGTCGCCCGATAACGAGATCCAGGCTGTCATCGATTATGGGTCTCAAAGAAATCTCTGATTTCCTCTTGCCCACCAGCAGAACAGCGGCATGCTTCACGTCATAGGAGGTGTAGCATGGGCAAGAAGATGGACATCGTGCGTGAGCTGATCAAGTCTCAACTCAACTTGATCCTCCACCGACTGGAAGAATGCAACTATCCAGGTCGATGGGTGAACGATCCCGACATCGTGTATTGGCTGGGCAGGTCTAGTGCCTATGTGATCATGGCCAAGACCATCTCGTCTGCGGAATGGGTCAAGAAGATGGAGATCCAGATCTCCAAAGCAGCAGCTGCTGCTCGTTGGCGGCGAGAAGAACATCGCAGAGAAATGCGTAGATACGAAGAGCTGGCTGCTCAGAAGAGCGTAGAATCAACCACCGGAGAAGAGTCATGATTGAAGGAACGGCTGCAGATTGGGACCTGTCGAATCTCGACACTGAGACTCGTGACTCAGCAGTCACAATCATGAACGACATCTGTAACGAAGCGCTTCAGATGGCGGACAATGATCTCAGAGATGCTTCTGACCTGGTAGATGGCGAGTCGAAGATCGATCGGCTCAGCAACATCGCCACTGACATCTACATGGAAGTGACTGATCGTTGGATGGAGAGCGACACTGTGCTGTACGCAGGAGGTGGCAACAACATCGCCGTTGCGTACCTGAAGAACAGACTAACAGAGATCATCGCCGTTCGATTCGGAATCGACGCAGATCTCCTCAAGATTGGAGCGTGATATGGATATCGTCGAGTTGACGAGCAAGATTCGCGTGATGTTCGAAGAGCTGGTTGCGGAGGTTGAACACTCCAATGTCAGGGGCAAGTGGCTCAACAAGCGCGATCTGATGGTCCACAAGGCAGAAGGCAGGGTGATGTTCGAGATCTTGACGACTGCCTGGAGTGGCGATCCGCACAAGATGGAGACTGCCATTCAGCTCGGTCAGCGACTCGAGACGGCAATCTCGAAATCAGCCGCGCGGCATGCCGCCAAGTTCAAGAAGACCGATAACAGTGTTTCGTCCGAAAGTTGACACAGTCTCTTGCTTCTCCCGCAGCAGGCAACATACTCTGGTTGTCCAATGGTGGACGAAGGAGAGTAGAGATGGCAAGTGTTGAGCTGATCATCGAGTTCCCGGTCAAGGATGGTTCCGGCGAGTGGATTCGTGCAGTCCACCGACAAGACCCCGGAGCCAAGACGGACAAGCCGAACCAGAGCGACCACGGTCACATGCGTCGACTTGCTTATGACGTCCTGACCAAGAACAAGAATCTCCGGTGCATCATTCAGCGACGAGACTGTGATGGCGCTGTCACTGATGTTGAACACTGGGACTGGTGTTCCCGCACCTGTGGCCCACTCATGCGGGAATGTTATTCTCTGATGGAGAACTGTGATGCGGCAGATCACCAAGCACTTGTTCGTTGACGAAACCAAGGCAATCTTCGAGATCCGAGGACCGAAGGGTGTTCTCACCAGCGACGATCTGCTGCATGGGCATTCCCCAGACGACCCTGACAATGACTGGCCAATCATGGTTGGTCTCGACAACAACACGTTCAAGCGCACGGTCGAGGCAGGATTCGACTACCTCGATGAGATCGACCCGGAGAACTGAGATGCCGATCCTGACCTTAGCAATGCTGATTCAATGGGTGCTTGCCTGGAAACAGAGGGTGAGGATTCTCTCCTTGATCCTGCTGGTCTGCTGCACCGTGGGCTGTCGGTCCCGAGAGGAGATCGTCGCTGATCTACTGCCCAACTACAGACCGAAGAACTGGGCAGTCGTACAAGTCAACGGAAACTGGGGAACCAGATTTGCCGGCAGCGGAAATCTCCCTATCATCAAGCAGTGATTCGCTACCTCACGACTCTGGTTCTGCTGTGCTTGGTCGGATGCTCTTCCGGTACAAGTACCATTGCATCTTCGGCGATCTCCATTAGGAGAAATGCGGAGTCGTCACGTGACAGGTTCATTGCCGCTGACATCCCAGCTGGCATCAGGGAGCAGGATCAGATCATTGCGGCAACCGAAGACATCGCAATGGCATTGCCTGATGTTCAGGACACTCCGAGTGAATGGACTGACCTGCTCGAGCTGGGTGCCATCGCAGCAATCTGCATTGCCGTGGTCGTCTTGGTCTGGCAACTGGGACTGGGTACTCTGGTTCGAACCATGATTGGCTGGATTCCAAGGAAGAAGGAATCAGCTGCGAAACTGCTGCGAGAAGCAGCAGATGAAGATGATCCAACATCCATCCGCGAAGCCATTGCAGCAATTCGCACGATGGATCCTGAGCTCGATGCTGCATATCGAAAGGTGAAGAAATGATGCTTGCCGCGATTGAGTCGTTTCTTGGTAGTGTTTGGTTTGCTGGCCTGACCTTCGTCGTTGGTTATGTCCTTGGGCACATGTATCCCATCAAGCGCCGATGACTGAAGCAGTCATTACTGTCCAAGAATGTGTCAGTGTGCCGGAGAGACAAGACAAGCCACATCGTCGCTTGTCTCTATCAATGGCAATCAATGAAGAAGATCCCGGCAATATCGAGATCTTCTGTAAACAAGATGGGTCAACGCTCTTCCTTGCATCAATACCAGTGAAATGCATCAGGGTGCTGCTCGACACATCCTATGTGTTCCAGCGGGATTCGATCGTGTTGGACCCATAAGCACCGACAGGACCGATAACCCAATCTTTGGAGATTTCTTCGAAGAACACTTGCCTCCTGCCCAACAGGAGGCATTGTTGTCTTGCCCATGGTGGGCGAAGGAGAGAGTCATGGCGAAGAAGACTGAGATGTGGCAGGGCGACGGGTGGATCATCGAGAGCGAGGACGGCACGATCGTCACGCAGGATTCCCCGAGGGACATCCGTGAGGGTCAGCTCGCATTCTTGCCCGAGATCGGGCGGACCATGATCCAGAAGATCACCTATGTGAAGGGATGGTTCGGCTGGGTCTGCTTCAACAACTGCGACTGCTCACCAATGCATTATGGTGAGACGCAGCGGGAGCTGAGCCAGGAGCTGGACGACCTGTACGGTGATGCATACGACGATGGCTACACGGACGATGGCGGTGGTTCTGTGTATGCACTGACCTGAGACCCATAACCCAATCTTCGAAGATTTCTTCGAAGACCTCTTGCCTCCTCTGCAACAGGAGGCATTGTTCGAGTGTCCAATGGTGGACGAAGGAGAGTAGGAAATGAGCACTAGCAAGATGTACAAGTCGTCCGTGTGTGAGATGAGCAAGAAGCTCTTGGCCAGGATCACCACCTTGGCTGAGATGTTCGACGGTGACACGATCGAGGACACCGTTCACTTCTCGACGTACTTCAGTGCGAATGTCCGGATCCCGCAGCACGATCCCGACAGGCACCCACGATTGGTGATCGAATTCACCTGGAAGCAGTGTGCTGCTGTGATCCGCACTGTGATCTCCACGACGGATGAGGTCGAAGAATCTGACGAGCTCAGGTCTTCGTTCAACTCCCCGTGGTCGTGTTCCCAGGTGTGCCGGATTGACCAGACCGACCCGATGGATCTCGATGATCTCGCCACTGTGGCAAACTGTATCAAGCTGGCCAGCGATGTGCTCTATGAGTCGTTCTCCTGCAAGTCTCTGCAGGAGATCCTGGGCAGCACCTTGTGTCCTGAGGACTGATAACCAAATCTTCGAAGATTTCTTCGAAGACCTCTTGCCTCCTGCTAGACAGGAGGCATTGTTCGAGTGTCCAATGGTGGACGAAGGAGAGTAGGAATGTCGACGCTACAGGAAGTGTGCAATGAGTTCGCCGTGAAGATCGTCAAGATGACCGAGTACTACTCGGCGATCTTCAAGACCACGGGAGAGCTCGAACGCGGCAAGATCAAGACCGACAAGTTCAGAGCTGCCCTGCAGCTGGAGGGTGTCGAGGGCGAGAAGGCAGCAATCGAGCCGACGCTGAAGATCATCTTCTATGACCCGGAATGCTATGTCGAGGTCGAAGCGACTGTCTGTCTGTCTCTCACCAAGGATCCGCATGATCTGGTCGACATCGAGGTCGCGAGTCGCGAGTCGTTCCGGATCGACAGTCTCGAGGAGCTCGCCTATGCAGCCGAGTTCCTGACCCAAGTCACCCATGTCATCAACAGTGTCTTCGAGGACAAGACCGGATTCGATGTGTTCGGATCGAGCATCCTGAGGTGAGCTGCAACAGGAGGCAGGAAGAATCTTTCGAGATTCTTCTTGCCTCCTCTGCAACAGGAGGCATTGTTCGAGTGTCCAATGGTGGACGAAGGAGAGTGAACTATGGACTGGGCTGATTCTGCTATGCGTCGTGTTGTCGAGCACCAGACGAGGGAGACTGTCTTCCACACTCTGCCGTGTTCCGAGGGCGAGCAGGGGACGTACCTCGAGAAGAAGCATCCTCTGCTCAATCGACCGCGACTGTGCGTGTGGATCCACACGAAGATGCCACTCGGCGAGGTCCGCCAGATGTTCGCTACTCGTGGGCACAACCACCTCTTCGACGGGTGGATGCAGGCGACTGGTGTTCGTCTGTACGGCAAGACCCATAACGATGATTCCCTGCCAAAGTTTGTCTAACATCTTGCCTCCTCTGGAGTAGGAGGCATTGTTCGAGTGTCCAATGGTGGACGAAGGAGATTGAGAAATGGCTCACGAGATCAATGCAAGTGATGTGTTCGGTGAGGTCAGGGCGCGCGGCCAGCGTGCGTGGCACGGTCTGGGTGTCGAGCTGGACACTGGGCTGGGTGCCTGGGATGCGTTCCAGAAGATCGGTCTGGGCTGGGGAACCGAACTCCTCCCTGTCTACTCCACCCTGCCCGATGGGCAGCAGATCGAGATCGACACGCATCGTGCCCACGTGCGTTCCGACAACCACCAGCTGCTGGGCATCGTCGGCGAAGGGTATCGCCCGATCGCGAATCGCACCTTGGCGGAGTTCGCCGATGCTCTGGTGGGCACCGACAACAAGGTCGAGACTGAGACTGCTGGATCTCTCCGGTCCGGTCGCGTCGTGTTCTCTCTGGTGCGTCTGCCCAAGGACATCGAGGTGGTCGACGGTGACATCCTCAACCAGTATGTCCTGATCCGCAACAGCCACGATGGATCTGCTGCGTTCAGCTGCTATCCGACCTCGATTCGCGTCGTGTGTGCCAACACTCTGCGATTCTCCGAGCGTGACTCGGCACGTGGCATCCGGTTCCAGCACTCAGGCGACATCGGCTCGAAGATCGAGCAGGCAAGACTGGTGCTTGGTCTGATCACCAAGGAGAGTGATCGGTTCGAGGCAATGGTTCGCATCCTCGCCGCGAAGCATCTCACCAAGGACCAGGTCCGCGAGTACTTCAAGGCAGTCTACGACTCGTCGTTCGGCATCGTTCCCACCGACGACGAGAAGTTGATGGAGAAGCGCATCGCTCGCCGAGACGAGCTGCTCTCCCACTGGGAGGGCAAGATGGACGAACCGAATCAGCGGGTGGGCGGCATCGCCGGCACCGCATGGGCGGCATACAACGCCGTGTCGGAGTGGCACGACCACGAGCGTGGACGATTCGGCAAGGTCGACCAGTCGGACGGTCGAGCCCATTCGAATCTCTTCGGCGTCGCTGATGCTCACAAGCGCCTTGCCTTCGATGCGGCGATGGCATTGGTCTGACTTCTCCACCAATCTGGGCAGGGGAGAAATCCCCTGCCCGGATTTCTTTCAGAATCTTCTTGCCTTCTGTCCAGCCGGAGGCATACTTCGAGTGTCCAATGGTGGACCAAGGAGTGTAGCAATGTCCAGGTATGCGAATGCAGCGAGAGAGACTGTGTATCGTGCGACCCAGCTCGGCGTGGACCTAGAGGTCCGAGGTCCGGTGTTGTGTGCTCGCAAGAAGTTCACTCCCGGCGGCTGGCTGGCTGCCGAGAAGAGCTCAACCGAGGTGTGGGCAGTCATCATGACTGCCGTCACCGTGTCGGCTGGTTCGATCTGGGGAACCACACTGGATGGAGTCGGCGGAGCAGTCGGTCTTGACAAGGGTGAGATGGTGCTGAACCGATCTGGCTGTAGCAAACGATATCTTGCTGCCTTGGACAAACTGCTCTCTGACCTGAGGGTACATCAATTCGAGCAGACCAAGGCAATCAACAAGATGATCGACCGCATCGCCAGAATGAGCTGACCTACACTCCGGACTGCTTCCCGCCTGACCGTGGGGAGCAGTCTTCTTCTTCATGCTCGGTCCCGATGGGCATCGCTGCTCATCGGGATCTTTCCATTGAGCAGTGGACCATCTCATCGACATCAACCCCAGTGGGACCTGTCAACGCCATCAACGCTCCAGACCGCATCAGCGGCAACGCTCTGTCAACGCTAGCACGCGCCCGAAGTAGGGTAGGACCGATAACCAATCCTGTGCACAAGAGCTTTGCACACAGGACTGCTGCACACAGCTGCTGTCCAGCTGTCCTCTGTCCACAGGAGTCTCGCACACAGCTGCTGTCCAGCTGTCCTCTGTCCACAGGAGTCTCGCACACAACGCTTGTGTGCCTGTCCTCTGTGCACAGGATTGTTGCATGCAGTGTGTGCCTGCATATATAAGGTCAGACCGACCCGAGGACCGATAACCCAATCTTCGAAGAAATCTACCCTACCGTCTTGCCTTCGCTGCAGCAGGAGGCATTGTTGGGGTGCCCAATGGCGGGCGAAGGAGAGTGTGCTATGGCGAGCATGTCCTACTGTGTGTTCGAGAACGCTTCGATCGACCTCGGTCAGATCCAGAGTGTGCTCGAGAAAGCGGTCGAGCTGCGGATGTCGCTCGACGACCTGGCCAAGACGCGGTCGTCCCGCGAGGAGGGTAACGCTGTCCGCCGTCTTCCCGAGCTGCTGCGGGAGATGCTGGATCAGCTCGAGGTGCTGGAGGAGAATCCTGACTCGAAGACCGATAAGCAAACGCTCGAGCGAATCCTCGACGGTCTTGACCCGGACGACTACGAGGACGAGGACGAGGACGACATGGACTAATAACCAAATCTTCCAGGAAATCGTCGAGAGGCGCTTGCCTCTCGGCGATCCTGGTCCATACTGTGGTTGTCCAATGGTGGACGAAGGAGAGTGTAGGATGAAACTGACGCACGAGACAATCGAATCGTTCCTGCTGCCTGCTGTGAAGGAGCTGTGCTATGCGACCTTCGCTGTGCGGTCGAAGTGGGGCGGTGGCACGATCTGTGGCTTGTTCCCAGGCGAGGTGACCGACAGGCACCTGGAGCTGCACCAGCGTGTGCTCCGATCGGTGCTGTCCCAGACCTGCAATGTCCATGTGGGTGCGATCGTAGCGGATCGCAAGGGTAGGACTGCCTTCCGAGTCGAGCTCAGGCAGGCGGACGAAGCGTACGAGTACGACGCTCCGTTATGGGTCTTGCTCTGGGAGGATGGTGTGTGGTACGTGGAATGCCTCGAGTGGGGAAACGGGTGCTACCGTCGGCTGCATCGACAGGACTGTCTGCAGACCGACGAGGACCGGCATGCGATGGAGGCAATCTCCTAGGAAATCTCTAGAAGGTACTTGCCTCCCCTGGATTCTGGTCCATACTACGGGTGCCCAATAACGGGCGGAAGGAGAGTGTAGGATGCTGGACAAGCAAGAGATGGTCGACCGTGAGATGGATCGACGTATCGCCGATGCGAAGGGGAGGATCAGCTGGCTGATCTCCCTGTGCCAAGACCGGCTGAAGGAGGCACAGGACCGACTCGATTGCGACTACGTCCCGAACACATGTGGTGTGCTGCAGTCGGCGACGTATGAGCTCGACATGGCTGTCGCCCAGCTGCAAACGCTGAAGGACACACAGCGACTGTACGATCAAGGTCGATAACCAAGGGACACTCCCCTGCCCGACGGTCGCCGGTTTGTTGCCGGCGACCGTCCATTTTACACATGGACCATCGCATCGAGGGATGAGTCCCACCGTGAGTCACACCGGGATAGTGGTCCAGGGACGATCCACGGCAACGCTCTGTCAACGCTCCTGCCTGTCAACGCTCTGTCAACGCTCGGGCGGGTGCCCACGGGAGACAAGGACCGATAACCAGCGAGGACCGATAACCGAACGGCAGCAGCGGAAGGACCGATAACCAGCGAGGTCCGATAACTAACCAGCGCCGGCACGAGGTCCGATAACTA
>Ga0099848_1000178_pt1 | contig 27329 bp, 38 predicted proteins | sample CB_VirMetaG_3_FD_78179 | JGI IMG/M metagenome (GOLD analysis project Ga0099848, IMG submission 78179) | Freshwater to marine saline gradient viral communities from Chesapeake Bay - CB_1508_1S Viral MetaG | ecosystem: Environmental > Aquatic > Marine > Coastal | place: USA: Chesapeake Bay...
ATGATTTATACAGACAGTAGATACGCAGAGGGTCAGCTAATTAAGACCTATGACGCTCGTAAAAACAACTACTCCCTAGCTGTTGCACGAGAAATCCCCACATCGTCTTCCGAGTTCTATTACTACACGTGGGCTACCCGTGACCGCATTGATTTATTGGCACATCGTCTATTAGGTAGTGCGGATTTGTGGTGGAAAATCATGGACTTTAATCCTGAAATTGGAAACGCATTTGATATTGCCCCAGGAACAGTATTAAGGATTCCTAGTGGCAAGTAAAGCAGTAGGTAAGTTTAGAAATGGCACGCAATTCAGGCTGTCATTTCCTACTTTGCCAAACCTGTCTGTACAGCCTCTTTCTATAGAGCTAATTCAAAAGCAAGGTCATCACGATGTTTTAGTGGTGGAATATGCCAGCACTAGTAATTACTGGTTTAAAAGATTAAAAACAGGAATACCTGTTCAATTTTGGTGGCAGCAAGGTTCGAGAAGCAGGTCATGGGTTGGCTACATTTCAACTGTTTCCAAGAAAACTGCAGGACAGCAAGAACGCCCTCTAAAGATGTACTGCGTGGGAGCATCGTTTAAGTTTAAAAACAACAAACCACGAGTATTTAAAAACAAAACAATATCTGAGGTCGTTGCTCTTTTAGCAAAAGAACAAGGATTTAAGTTTGTCGGTGAAAATCACCCGCTTAGATACTCGCAGATGTCTATTTCTGGAGAAAGCTATTGGGAGTGGATTCAGAAAGCCGCAAAACGCATTGGGTATTTTGCGTACATCGAAGGAATGGCGCTGGTATTTAAACCAGTAGATAAAGTTTTAGACGAAGCATCTACGGACGTTCCTCTAATGCAGTTTTGGGGATTTTCACGCCCAACGTCTCAGTACCAACTAGATAGAACTCTGGACTCTATCGAGGTTTTGAGCGGAGAGTATGTGGAAGACGGTTTTTCTCATAGAACAGTAAAACAAGTTGGTGGTGTAGACCCAATTACTAATAAAAAGTATTTTTACAGCTCTAGCCCTAAGACAACTGGAACATCAATGAGGCAAAACACCAGTGACGTTTTGTTTAATGACCAGCAGTATGACCGTGTAATAAACAGTAGAACATCAGCCCAGTACAACGCCGTGGCTGAGGCACATCTTTCTCGTTTTAACTTGCCAGCTAAATTGATTGGGCAAGGTGACCCTCGAATCTCTCCTTTTAAAATGCTTTATGTTGAGGGAACGGGAGAAGAAACAGACGGCTACTGGCTAATTAGAACTGCTAAGCACGTCTTTAGGCGAGGCGGTCACTACGGAATTGAAATTACTGCAGCTACGGATGGTTTGGGGCCAAACCGAGTAACTGCAAAAAGACGGGGAACGTATTCGGGTCAAAATACTTCGAGAACAACTAACTACCTTAATACCAGGGGTGTGGGAACATTAAACTTTGACCAATTACTTTCAAACGCAACCTACACCACAGACTCTAGGGGTACTTACGCTCAAGTCAGGTTGAACCAAACAAACTACAGCTCAGCTGAGACAATTGTTCTGGAAAATAAAGTGGACGTCAATTCGCTTATTGCTTCCAAACAAACGGGAGCTATACAAGGAGCAATCCGTACTCCTACGAATTGGAAGTCTAAGTACTTAGGAACTCCATTTAAGAAGAGTAGGTGTCAATAATGGCTATTTCTGAAATGACTATTTCACTGCCGTTTGGCATAAGTGACTTTGGCGGCGTTACCTCTACGACTAATCAAGAAAAGATTTGGGCTGACCGTGTTAGGTCAGTTGTGGGAACATCAGTGCAAGAGCGGGTCATGAGACCAGCTTTTGGAACCGAGATTCCTCGTACGCTGTTTGAGACAGAAGAAGTCATGAGCACTCGCATTGAAGAAGAGATTTCTCAAGCATTTACTTCGTATCTTCCACTTTTAACCTTAGACAGTGTTTCCGTGGAGTTTGATTCTAGGGTGGATGTAATTACTGCAACCATCATCTACGAACTACCTAACGAAGAAGAAGCAACTGTTTCTATAGGAATAGCCACAGTTTCAAATGACCAGCCAATTAGTGAGGTATTACAGTAATGGTCGCTCAAGTAAGTAACATTCCAACAGCTGTCGACTATACGAGTCGTGATTACTACTCGTTAAGAGATGAGCTTATCGCACGAGTAAAAGCACGTGTAAATGTTGTTGATGCTAACAGGCAATGGACGGGCGAAGACCCCGCTGATTTTGGTGTGGCCCTCATTGAGGCGTTTGCCTACATGGGTGACATTGTCAGCTATTACATCGACCGAATTGCAAACGAAACATATCTGCCTACGGCAACCCAGCGCAAAAACATTATTAATCTAGCTAATATCTATGGATATTTGCCATCAGGCTATCGCTCAGCTGTTACAACCATTCAGTTCACCAATACAGACACCTCCGCTGTTGTGCTGCCTGCTAACACTCAGCTTTTGGCAGAGGTTATTTGTGATGATGTTGTAGAACAGCTTATCTTTACAACTTCTGAAGAAGTCACTGTTCCTGCGCTGGTGGGAGGTGTTGCGGGAACTGCAACCGTCTCTGCTACCCATGGAGAGGACGTTTCTCTCCGTGCTGAGAACCTCTCTACTGGTGGGAACGACATTGCTGGTGAATTTTTGGGAACGTCCAGCGGTGCTCCAAACCAGATTTACACGCTTGCTGAAAACCAAGTTGTTGAGGGTTCCATTGTGGTGTACGTACAAAACGGTGATTTGTATGAGCCATGGGAGCAGGTAATTCACCTTGCAGATTATGGTCCGAGAGATGCTGTGTACTCACTACGTCTTGACGAAGATAACTTTGTTAGCGTTGTTTTTGGTGACGGTGTTTCTGGTGCTATTCCAAACATTTATGCAGGTATTAAAGCTGTGTACTCAGTTGGAGGCGGAGAAGTAGGAAACATTGCTACTGGACTTGTAACTGACTTCTTGAGCGTTCCTGGCAAGACTGAGTCTGAGGTAGCTGACATTGCAGCGTTGGTAACTCTTACAAACACCACTGTTGGTATTGGTGGTGTTGACCCAGAAAGCAACGACTCTATTAGGCAGAACGCCCCCAAACTATTGAGCGCATTTAACAGGGCTGTTAGCCTCGCTGATTATGCCGAGCTTGCTTTGGGAGTTACAAATGCTGGAAAGGCTAAGGCTGAGGCTGAATCTCCAACGTCTGTAACGCTTTACGTTGCACCTCAAAGAAACGTAGGAAGTCTTGATGCTTTCCCTGGCTTTAATGCCACAGGAGCAGTTGTAACTAGTGAGTGGACAACTCTAAGAGATGATGTTCAGGAGTTTATGACTGACAAGACTCAAATTGGTGTCTCTCTAACTGTTTCTCCACCAACGTACGTACCAGTGAACGTAAGTCTGACCTACGCTACGCTGCCACAGTATGACGCAGCGGTAGTAGAACAAGAAATAAAGAACACACTATTGACAGAGTTTGATTATGCAAACCTAGACTTTGGTAGAAACATTACTCCTGAAGACATTGAGTTTGTTCTAAAACAGGTTGATGGGGTTCGTTGGGTTCAAGTGGCCTCTGTTGTAAGAGCCTCCAATCAGCCCGTAGGTATCACGTCTCTGCTTGGAGACCCTGACGAAATCTTTGTATTCCAAGAAACTGGAATTACTATTGCAGCGGCTTCTAGTGATGCGACTCTTGCCTCGCTTACAGTGCCTGGAGGCACAACTCTTAGCCCAACATTCAACAGTGGCTTCTACAGCTACAACTTGTTGAACGTAACTACTAACCAGATTACGTTGACACCTGCAGCTACGGAAACAAACGCAAAAATTACAATTAATGGCAATGCAGTTGCTACTCCAATTGACACTCCTGCTGGTGGGGTCACAAACATTGCAATTGTAGTTACTGCTAATGACAACAGCACAGTCAAGGTATACAGCGTCACAGTATCGAGGCCGTAGTGCACACCGATTATTCAGGAGTTTATAGAGGAACGGTTTATAGTAACCGTGACCCCGCCAATCAGGGTCGTTTGAAAATTCAAATTCCTCAACTTCTGGCAGCTACTCCTACTGAGTGGGCTTGGCCTGTAACAGATGAAATTGTGCAGAACAAACTCCCCGAAGTAGGTCAGGGTGTTTGGGTACTGTTTGAAGGTGGAAACATTGACTTTCCTATATGGCTAGGAGTTTTTGGAAAACCTCAAACTTCAGGGTCTCGAATGTATGTGGGGTCGTTACCAAGCGACTCTTACCCAGCAACAATAGTTACATCAGCTGGATTTAGTGGAAAACTGCACCTTCAATTAATAGACACTTTGATTGCCCTAGCAAATGCAGTAAACACATTAGAAACAGACGTGTCTACTTTGCAGGGTCAGGTGTCTAGTTTGCAATCAGACGTAACTGATTTGCAGACTAGAGTGACAAATCTAGAGGGCGCATAGCAAGTAAAAAGGCCAATATCAGGCGAAAATAGAGTGAAGCTTAGGAGATTACATGGCTGCGTCCTATCCCATTTCAATTAAGACGTTTGTAGCTAAAGTAAACCTTCAGGACCTAGTCGTTGCTGAAGACGTTAACGGCGTCTATGACGAAGTAACTGCCATTGAAACACAGCTTGGTGCGGGTGGAGTAGCGACTAGCGATACTTGGGGTTCATACACCTTTAGTTCTGCGACAACTAACTGGGGTTCTTTGCGCCTCAGATTGCGCAACATTGAAGCAGGTGTTTACACCGCTGTTACTGCTCGTGTCAGCACAACAGGGGGGTCTACTGTTGTCCCCTCTAGTGCAAGCACTAAGGGCGTCATTATTAAAGGCGCTGCTAGTCAAACCGCAAACTTGCTTGAGTTCCAGAACTCTTCGGGAACGGTTACTGGTAGCGTAAATGCCGCAGGTGCGTTTGTCGGAGTAGTTGACGGCGGAACTGCTTAAGAGGTTTAAATGGGTATTTATAGTGTTGCAGTATATGGAGTAGACAAATATGGTGAGGCTCCTCGTCTTGCGTACTCTGTAGCCCCATTCTTAGCATCAGCTACCACATACAACTCTGTAGAGCTTTCTTGGACTCAGCCTGAGGGAGACTACACAAGTCTTCGTCTTGTAAGAAGTCAAGATGGGTACTCAGAAACAGAAGAAGACGGAGTTATTCTTTGGGAGTGGCTTGACACGTCGGGTGAGCCACGCATCACTACATTTACCGATGAGCCAGAAGCGGTTTCTAGTCCCCTAGTTAGCGGACGCTTTGCTTATTATACGATTTGGGCTCTTAAAGACACAGGTACTTGGACTAACACTGGAGAAGTGGTCACTGTGGTGCCAGCTCCTCACGCATCTTCAGTTCCAGGCAATACATCCTTGATTTCTACTCAAGAAAAATTGATGGACTACTTGCCTAGGGTATACACATCTAGAACACAATCTCCTCTCGATGTGGTTGACCCTGATTCAGAGCTTTACAGATTTATGTCTGCGTTTTCATTCACTCTTGATGAGTTGCTAACTCTTGCAGACAACATTTTGCCAGATGAGTCTGGAAGATTTTTAGGTCCTGCGCTAGTTGATTTGGGTGCGCAAGAACTCGGATTTGCTTATGACCCATACTTGCCAGTTAAAAACAAGAAACGACTAGTACGTGAGGGTATTGATATTTTTGCGTACAAAGGAACTGCTAATTCAGTTGCTTCTTATGCGGAGAGCCTCACGGGGTTTGCTCCAACGCTGACTGTCTCTCCAAATTTAATGCTGGGACTTGCAGACAGCACGTTCTATAAAAGCACAGGATTCTGGTACCCAACAGGCGATTGCACGCTGTCTCTAGAAACAACTATTCCTACGGTTACTACAAGCACCGAAACTAACACGATGGACCTTCAGTATTGTGCTCGTGCAGAGATTTCAACAGCAGGAGCTGGACTTAAAAACGGAGACTAGAACCCTGTAACTCGGGGTATTCCAGTTGACTTTAGTAATGAGTATACGTTTAGTTATTACATTAAAACAGATACTGGAACTATCGATGTGACTCCAAGTATTAGTTGGTATGACTATAAGGGAACCCTTCTTTCCACCGTGACTGCTGCCAGCGCCTCAACAGCCACCACGTCTTGGTCGCAACAGTCTTTTACGGCTACAGCCCCAGGTGAAATTTACGAAGTAACTCAGTATGCAGTTGTGAGTGACACAGTTACTCTCACCACCTCTAGTGCACACCTTTTCTTGGTTGGAGACAACATTGAAGTAGTAGGTGTAGATTCTGAAGTAGACGGTGTCTTTACAGTTACTGCAAAAACAAGTACAACAGTTAGCTATGACTTAGAGCCAAACACACCTGCACTTAACGTAGCAACCACAGCGGTTTCAAATGCAACAGTTGCCCCCGACGATAACCCCGCTGTGTACGCCAGTGTTTATCTAGAGTTCGATGACACAGGCACTGCGTATCTTGATTTAGTACAGTTTGCTGATTCTTCTGTCTCAGATTATGACGAAGCTCGTGCTGTAGAAGTTTTCTTAGAGCCAAGTAAAACAAACTTTTTAACTAACCCCACCTTTAATTCAGGAAACACTAGTGACTGGACAGTAGACGCAGACAGCTCTACGTACGAGACAGTAGATAGCCGAGATGTTCTGACAATTGTCGCTAATGCTGGTGCTGAAAGTTCTATTGCTGCTTCTACAGCTGCTGTTACAACGGGTAAGTATTACACGTTCTCTATTTACGCAAAGATGGTAGGACTTACCGTAACTGCTGCGACGGTCGCTTCAAACGTTGCAACCATAACTCTTTCCGCAAGTCCTGCTTGGCAAGTTGGAGACACTATCTCAGTCAATGACGTGAGCGCAAGTCTTAATGGTGAGCATGAAATAACGGCAATTAGTGGCAACCAAGTTTCTTATGCAGTGGATGCTCCTGACCAAACAGTGTCTCTTTCAGGAAGTCCTAGAGCATGTCGTCCAGAAACAATGAATCTAAAAGTAGACGCATATGACACTGTAGACAGTGCTGTTACGGATACTCGGACATCAGAAGACTTTTTGTTTACTGATAGTTGGGCAAGATACAGCACTACGTTATTTGTAAACCTCAGTAGCAACGCCACGAGACTTGATGTTTCAGTTGTAGGAGATACAGCGGGATGTTCTATGAGCTTTGATGATGCCCAAGTAGAAGAGTCATATTTGCCCACAGATTATTTCGATGGTTCTTTCCCAGTAGCTTATGGAGCTGTCTGGGAAGGTACGGCTCACGATTCAGCCTCACACATCTATCCAAATAAGGGCGGCAAGCTAATTCGGTTGAAAGAAAACCTAAAAGAATATTTGCCAATCAATACGGCATATCGAATTAGAACGTATGCGGGACTCGAATATTCGGTTCTTCCATAGTAGAATACCGCTATGGACCTTCTACTAATAGTTGTTGTTGCGGGCATGGCTACAGGCTATGTCACAGAGTTAGCCTCATCTCTCACAGCTAGTTGGTGGTCAACTAGCATTACTAAAAGAGTGTTGACTATACCCTTGGGGGTATTGTTTAGTTGGCTACTCGGAGTTAATGGTTTGGCCCTTGTTGTCACTGCTCCAGCTGCTGGTTTTTTGGCACTAGTAGTTATGTCGATAATTAATCGGCCTGTCGTAGTCACAGGTGGTAATCGTCGACTATGATGACGTGCTATGTGCACGTCTGAAGAAAAGTTCTTTACTCCTCTCTCCGCAAGTGAGTACCGTCTTCTAGACGTTCTATGCCTGCTATCTAAAGACGGCGTTGCTACTCCAACTATGGAAGAGCTTGCTAGAAACACCCAATCCAGCGAAGAGTCTGTTCGGCGTGCGCTCCGCAAGCTTGAAGAAGTTGGGCTACTAAAAGTTGAGCGTACTAAGCGCAACTTTGGTAAGTTCAATTACAACAAGTATTTCCTACTCTCACCATCCCACAAAAATGTGGATTTACCATCCCACAAATCTGTGGAAGAGAGTGTGGAACCATCCCACAAAAATGTGGGGTCAACACATGACCATATCTATAGTAATGATATAGATAACAATAAAGAAATAAAGACTACGTCTTTATTTATGTTCGAGCCCGAACATAAAAGGAGAACGAAGGAGATTGTTTTGAAAGGATGGCAAGATGATGACGCCGAGTTATCTGGTTTTGGCTTATTCGATGATGAAGTACCAGCTTCCAAGAAACCAGAGAAAGTCAGTAAGCGTTCTTCTAAGACCCGCAACCTTCGTCCTCAAGAAGAGTGGACTGCTTTAGACGTTGCTGCGGAGTTTGCTTCTAAGGTGTACGCCAAGCTCCCTGGGGCTATGAACGTAGTCAACACCGTGCAGTTGCAAAAGATACTCAGCAAAAACAGGAAGCAGTTCAACCTGACTCCAATTATTGAGCTGGAAGTTATGCGATTGTTTTTAGAGGACAACTGGTTTAAAACTAGTGCAAGAAGCTACCCTCAGTATGTACAGGGACGATTCCTAAAGTTTTTCACCAGCCATTTGTCTGAAGCTCTAAAAAATCTTGGACTACATTCTGACCTAAGCATCACCGAGGAACACGCAATGTCAGCCTCTGGTCCTGAGTTCGTGTATGCTTCTGACGGAACGAAATTTGACAACTCGATGCCAGGGCGGTATGACTTAATGCGTTATGAGGAAAAACTCAGGAGGGCAAATGACTCAGCAGCTAAATAGCCTGCAGAGACACTGGATACTAACAGGGGGGAACATTCCAAATCGTTTTATTGGAATGAAGCCCGAAGATGTAAAGCAGCGTGTAGGAGGGTTCTCTCCAGAAATTGAGTTTTGGCTAGACGATGTTTTAGATGGCAAGGTTATAAAGTCAGTCGGAGGCATCGGAAAAACTGGTGTAGGACTTTTGTTTGATGGTGGCCCTGGGTTAGGCAAGACAACACACGCAGTTGTAACCTTGCTAGAACTTATTAGACGTCTGCCTCAAAACGAAGCAGAGGGGCGAAAAGTTTTTGGGTATTCCGCTTTGGATTACAACCGCAGTGCTCGACCTATTTACTACATGACTTTTCCAGATTTCTTAAATAGAAAGAAGTCTATGTTCGACGCAGAGCCAGAGCAGAAGAAAGAACTTCAACTGGAAATGGACGGTTTTCATGGACGCTCTGCCCTAGACCACTTAAATGTCAGAGTGTTGGTGTTAGATGACCTTGGCAAAGAGTATGGTTCTGAATACAACACAACAGGATTTGACGAGATACTTCGGTCTCGTTACGATAAGGCTCTACCTACAATTGTTACCACGAATACTCCGAGGGAACAGTGGGCTAGAAAATATGGAGATGCAATGGGTAGTTTCGTACATGAGGCGTTTAAACGTGTCATAATAGGGACTACGGATTTGAGGAGGAATTAATGAAAGAGTTTACTGTGGAGTCAGACTGGAGAACAGTTCAGCTATTTTTGACCAAAGAGTATGTAGCAGAAGTTGAGGTTAACTCTGCTGACAATAGAGAGGTCCGCTGCAACTGCAAGGGCTACCTAAACTTCAGTCGATGCAATCACGTAAAGTATGTCAAGAAGCACATGCAGGGCAACAACGGTCACTACACAATTAAGATTCCACAAGAAGTTGACGAAGACTTGGCTGAGATGGCCATGACAGATTCTGAAATGTTTCGTCAGTTCATTATCGACTACGCAAAGGTAGAGGTCTTAGATTGAGAAACGGGGATATCTCTAACGAGACCCCGCCCCGAATCATTGTGACGATTGACGTAGCCGTTCAATCAGAAGTAGACGAAGTCAAGCCACTTTTCGGCAAAGCTAGGGCAACTCGCAAGATAACTGCGCTAAACAACTCTCAGTTATCTCGACTCTGGAACGCTTCATTTCAATACGGACTTGCTGTAGAGCTGGCTGCTTTTGAAGCAGACGGCTGGACTCAGGAAAGCGTAGATAAACTTATGACTCGCCTAGATAATCGTGGTGGAAACCCGTTTAACTATGCTGAGCTATACTCAACTTTTCAAGACTTAGTTGGAGAGCTACCATACAGAACCAATCTGAAAGCAGTGATAGATTTATCTGATAGGGTTGCACGATATGGGTCTTGGGGGCTTGACCTAAACAACTTGTAGGAGGGTACGTGGCACACGACAACGAGTACAGGCTCGTAAGCAAGGTCATTGCTGACCGTGTAATTATCCCTGTCATTGAGCGTGGCATTCAAGACAGCTGGATTGTAGACGATGAGCTTCGTCGTGTATGGAAGTTTGTGCGTGAGCACTACGCCTCGTACCGTGAGGTTCCGACAGTTGTCGCAGTCACCGATAATTTTCCTAACTTCAAGTGTTTAAAAGTTGAAGACACTCTTGAATACCTACTTGACAAGATGGTTGAGTTTCGGAGACGAACACTCACTCGCAATGGTCTTGAACTTGTTATCGAAAAAATCGAAAAGAATGACCACGAGTCTGCTCTAAACGAAATGAGCAAGACCATAACCGTGGTCAACACCCAAGGAGTCATTGGTACTACTCACGTAGACTTGACTAAAGACCCTGACATTCGATTTCATGAATACGAGAGCTTGCAGAACCACGAACTGCTGGGAGTTCCAACGGGCTTTGAAAAGATAGATGAAGCCACCGCAGGGTTACAAGGTGGTCAGCTAATCACTGTTATTGCTCCTCCAAAAACTGGTAAATCTCAAATCGCCTTGAAGATGGCAATAAACGTACATCAAGCAGGCAAGATTCCCATGTTTCAGTCTTTTGAGATGAGCAACCGTGAGCAGTCACAGCGTCACGATGCGATACGAGCGCACATCTCCAGTGCCCGTCTTCGAAGAGGAAAGCTAAACGCTACCGAAGAACAGCGGTACAGCGATTTACTAGAAACCATGAAAGACGAGCATCCGTTTCACCTAGTAGATGCTGTCAACGGATTAACTATTGATTCTTTAGTTGCCAAAGGCGAGCAGCTGAACCCCGACATCATGTTTGTCGATGGTGTATACCTGATGCTTGACCAAGTAACTGGAGAGTCAAATACTCCGCAAGCACTAACGAACATTACCCGTGGGCTAAAGAGAGTAGCTCAAAAACTAGACATTCCTATCGTAATTACAACTCAGACCTTGCTCTGGAAAATGCGTGGGGGCAAAGTTACTGCAGACTCAATCGGTTACTCATCTTCGTTCTTCCAAGATTCAGATGTTATTTTGGGTCTTGAACCGATTGAAGACGACGAAGAGTTGCGACTTCTAAAGATTGTTCAATCTAGGAATTGCCCACCTTCCGAAACTACTATTACTTGGAAGTGGGACACGGGCTGCTTCCACGATGAAATTGAAGACGAAAACTGCACGTACTGCACTCCGTGGGGAGGGTCTACCTTTGTATAACATCGAGAGAGTTCTTGAAGCTTTAGACATTGACTACACAGAGAGGGGCGACAACGCTCAAGCTCTATGCCCAATGCACGAGAGAATCACAGGAAACGTAGACCACAACCCATCGTGGTACATCCACCTAGAGACTGGGCAACACATTTGTTTTTCTTGTGGCTATAAAGGGGGTATTCTACAGCTGGTCTGTGACATTAAAGAGTTTTATGTACAACTTTGGCAAACCACAGAATACGACTACAACTCTGCTCGTTCTTGGATTGCTGGAGCAGCTGAAATAACGATTGAAGAATTAAAAGAAAAGCTAACCAAACTGCCAGAGTATGTTGCTCCCCCTCCACGGCCTATTGGAATGTCGGAAGCTCGTCTGGCAATTTATACAGAGCCAACAGACGAAGCACTCGCTGCTCGCAACATAACTAGAGAGGCAGCAGAGCACTACGGAGTTCTGTGGAACAAAAATACGCACACATGGATACTCCCTTTGCGAGAACCCGACACTAACAAGTTGATGGGGTGGCAAGAAAAAGGCACGGTAGATAGAACCTTTAACAATCGTCCAATGGGCCTACAAAAATCTAAAACACTATTTGGTGTGCAAGTCCAGCGTGAAGAAGGGGCCATAGTAGTGGAGTCACCCCTAGATTGCTTGCGCATGCACTCTGCGGGGTACACAGGGGCTGTTGCTACCTGTGGAGCTGTTATAAGTGAGGCTCAAGCAAAACTTTTGCGACGTTCTGATAAAATAGTTGCAGCCTTTGACAACCCCAACCTTGACACTGCTGGAAGAAAAGCATCTGAGCAGTTACGCACATTTGCAAGGAAATATGGGTTAAATTTGTTCTTCTTCAACTATGGAGACACAACCAAGAAGGACCCAGGCGAAATGACTGACGAAGAAATTCGTTGGGGGATTTTGAACGCCAAGTCCGCAATTCTGGGGGAGTCAGCTTATGTTTCTAGGAACGCTGAAACCATATCAGGTTGAAGCAGTAGACAAGATGGTTGCGCAAAAGCGCATCCTTGTTGCTTATGAAATGGGCTTAGGGAAAACCCCTATGACGATTGCAGCCATTGAAGAGCTTCGCACTCAAGGCAAGATGACTAGAACAGTACTTGTACTTTGTTTAGCATCTTTAAAATACCAGTGGCAAAAAGAAATCACTAAGTTCAGTGACTCTTCATCATTAGTAATTGATGGCACAAAAGTGCAGCGAGTCAAACAGTACGCTGAACTGGTCGATAACGATTACGTAATAATGAATTATGAACAGGTAGTAAATGACTGGGACACTATTAAGACTGCTGAGTTTGATGCAATCATTTGTGACGAAGCGACCGCCATCAAAGGCTTCAGGGCGAAGCGAGCTAAAAAGGTCAAAGAGCTTGCTAAGACTGTAGCTATAAAGTACGCCTTAACAGGCACCCCTATAGAGAACGGCAAACCCGAAGAAATCTACAGCATTATGCAGTTTGTAGATACCACGGTACTGGGACGCTTTGATTTATTTGATAAAGCATTCATTGTTCGCAATCACTGGGGAGGCGTAGACCGCTACAGAAACCTAGACGTGCTTCATCGCACCCTGTCTAAGTGCTCTGTGCGTAAGTCTCAAAAAGACGAAGATGTAAAGCCGTATCTACCCGACGCTATTTATCGTGAACCAATCTTGGTTTCATTTGATACAAAATCTAAGGGAGTATATGACGTAATTGCATCTGACCTTATGCAGCTGCTGCTAGACGCCCGAGAAACCTTTGGTGCGTCATTTAACCTAGCAGCCCACTACGGACAGTTCTCAGCAGACGACCCAATGAACGAGCTGCGGGGGCAAATTATGTCAAGAATTACAGCAATGAGAATGCTGTGTTCTAGTCCAATTGTGCTGCAAAACAGTGCTACCGCATTTGACATGGACGCTGGAGGCAGTGCGTACGCCCACTCTTTGGGCGACATGATTTACACGATTAAACAATCGCCCAAGCTAGACACCACTATTACATACATAAAAGACCATTTAGATATAGACCCGTCATACAAAGCAGTTATTTTTGCGTCATACCTGGATTCTGTTCGAGTCATCGTTGACCGCCTAACTGCTGCTGGCTATAACGCAGTTCGTTATACGGGTCAAATGAATGCAAAACAAAAGGAAGAGGCAAAGATTGCATTTCAAACCACAGAAGACATTAGAGTCTTGGTCAGCTCAGACGCAGGAGGCTACGGTGTTGACCTTCCCCAAGCAAACCTCCTTCTCAACTACGACCAGCCGTGGTCCTCAGGACTCTCGGTTCAGCGCAACGGTCGTATCAATCGTGCGTCCAGTACATGGCCCAGTATCACGATTCAAGACATTCTTATGAAAGATTCAATTGAACAACGCCAGTATGATATGTTAAGACAGAAGGGAAATGTTGCTGAGGCAATCTTGGATGGAACCAACATTAACTCACGGGGTGGCGTTGACCTTACGGTTGGAAGTCTTATAGACTTTTTAACTAACAAACTAATTTAGGAGGGTACCTATGGCGAGAGTTGCTCCAGAAGAGCCTCGTGAGTTTTACGACCCGAACGACTTCAATAGTCAGGTACGGGAATTTGTTCGTCTCAAGGAAACTATTGATTCCCTTGATAAGCGTCAGAAAGAATTGCGTGACCAGCTTATGGCTGTCCTTGATGAGGATGGCTATGAAGATGAGAAGGGCAATGTTCTCTACGAGTTTGACGCTCCTATCGACGGTGTTGTCAGACTAGAAAAGCAGCGTCGTGCCACTCGTAAGTTAGACGAAACGAGAGCAGAAGAAATTATTGAGACACACAGCCTTGGAGAAGACGTCTACAAGATGGTGCGAGTAATTGATGAAGACGCTCTAATGGCTGCTTTTTACGATGGTAAACTAACTGAAGAGGAACTAGATGAGATGTTCCCCGTAAATGTTGTTTGGGCACTGAGAACTCCTAAGAAGTAATATGCCAGGAATGCGAAGCGAAGATGAGATTCTTCGTGCGTTTGAGGGGCTAGACACAGCCCCAGGGTCCCGCCATGCTCGTCGAGACCCAACTGAGCGTTCCGAACAACAGCGTAAAAAAGTTTTCACAGGCTCCAATGGTTGGGATGAAAACCCAATCATAAAGACTGTGAATGGAATAGAAACTGAACTCTTTACTATTGGTGCGCTAGCACAGGCACTAGAAAAAGAGATTGTTACTGTTCGTCTGTGGGAGAAGAAGGGTTACATTCCTATCGCTCCCTATCGCCTCCGCTCTAAATCACTTAACGGTAAAAAAGTTGGTGGTAACCGTGTATACACACGGGAACTTATCGAAATAACTATCGAAGAGTTTGAGCGTCGTGGACTTATTGGGTCTGCACGTGTAGAGTGGAACAAGCTTCGTGACCTGACCTACACCTTGGTGGAGAGATGGTCACAAGCTACCAAACAAAATCGAGAGTCATAAGACCTCACATCCATATGAGAGCGCAAGCCTCAAGAAAGAAATCATGACAATACAAAATCCAGCAGTCGCAGCAAGCGACTACGAAAACGACCTCTACATTGAGGACACCCCAGACGCTCCAGCAGCTCACGGAACCACCGTGCAGGCAGGCTGGGACGCTGCAACCGATGTACTCACTCCGAAGAAGTCTGGTGATTACCCCACCGACTTCCGTTTCTCGGAAGAGCTACAGCTTGTTCGTTTCCTAGAGAACGAGCCATTTGCCGTTTACGAACAGCACTGGGTAGAAAAAGAGGGCAAGAAGTCATACGTGGCTCTTGGAGAAGATGACCCACTGACTGTGATAGCAGGCTTGAAGCCACGCCCAAAGTTTGCTTTCAACATCCTTAACCTTTCGGCAGATACGCCAGAGGTTCAGGTTTTGACTGCCCCAACCAGCCTTGCCCGTATGCTCCGTGCAGCGAATGACGACCCACGTCGTGGTCCGCTTACGAAGTACTACTGGGCAGTATCCCGCTCAGGCATGGGACCTTCAACCACGTTCACCCTTGACCGTGTGAAGCCCACTGACCTGCAAGAAGAGTGGAACCTATCCCCAGAGACTATTGAGGAGGTCGCTAAGAACGCCCCCCGATACGACTCCTCCATTATCAAGGTCGCTTCCTATGAGGAGCACCAGCAGATTGCTAGACAGCTAGTTTCTGTAGGATAGTTTCACACTACGGGGAGGCCGTAAACCACATCTCCAGTACCCCCTTTTGTTTACGGTCTCCCCAACTAGGGGCATTATGAATCTAATTACAACAGACGAGCAGCTTCAAGAATTTGTTGAGTATTACTCCAAAGTTGAAGCATTTGCTTTTGACGTAGAAACCATTGGTAAGCGTCGTGCGCATCCTGTTGTCAATGATGTAGCTTGGATTTCCTTCGCAACAGAAGGCAGAGTAGATGTTATTCCTATGGGCCACCCAAACGGTGACTTTGAGTTTTATACTAAACCACTATTAAAAGCAGGCAAAGAGCGCATCGACAAGGGCAAGCCCCTAACAGACACCCACTTTTCAAAGAACAAAGAGCGTTGGGTTCCTCAGTTTAGTGACCCTCCCACTCAGCTACTGCCCGCTACAGTTTTCTCTGCTATTCGTCCCCTCATGTTTGGGAAGCAACTAAAGATTGGTCACAACGTTAAGTTTGACCTGAAGTCTGTTGCAAAGTACTACAGAGGACAAGTACCTACAAAGCCTTATTTTGACACTTTGATGGCTGGAATCATTGTTAATAACCTGAACCGCAACATGCTTAGCCTCAAAGAGTCCGTGAAGCGAGAGCTGAGCATCGAGATTGAAAAGGGAGTAGGAGAGGATATCTCTCAGCACTCTTTTGACGATGTTGCTAAGTACTCCGCAATTGATGCCGAAGTAACTTGGAAGTTATACAAAGTTTTAAACTCTAAGCTTGATGATAACCTCCAAAAGGTTTGGAGACTGGAGATGGATGTTCTCGGTGCGCTTTGTGACATGGAGCTTACTGGCGCTCCTATCGATGAAGAACAGCTACAGTTTCTATCAGAGCAGATAACGGAAGACTTAGAAAAGGCAAAAGCAAAAGCGTTCAAAGAAGCTGGCGAAGCTTTTTCGATTAACTCTGTTCCCACTAAACAGCTTTTACTTTTTGGAGGAGACAAGCCTCGCCTTAAACCAAACATTAAGTTTAGAAACTCCTTAACCCCTAAAGGCAAAGAGTTGGTGAAAGCAGGTAAGGACGTTGACTACAGCTCCTATTCTGTTAGCTCAGATGCTTTAGAGCCGTTCAGGGGCAAAGACACTTTGGTTGACGCTCTTTTGGAATATCAGGATTTAAATAAACTCCTTACAACGTATGTGACCCCGTACACAGGGGGAACTATAACTAGAACCACCAACGGCAAAGAGCGACAAGTAGAAAAAGACAGCCTGTTAATCAACGGCAGGGTGCATACCAAGTTCAACGCTCACGGTGCTGACACTGGAAGGTTTAGTTCTAGTGAACCAAACTTGCAGAACATCCCCTCTTCAGGAGATTACGGCAAGCTAGTTCGCAACTTGTTTATTGCACCCCCAGGGCACAAGCTTGTTGTTGCTGACTATTCGCAGATTGAGCCCCGAATTATTGCTGCTTTTTCTAGAGACGAGCGATTGGTAAATAACTATTTAACTGGCGGAGATATCTACACCACGATTGGTGACACAATGGGAGTAGACCGCAAGGTAGGAAAGATGCTAGTTCTAGCAATTTCGTACGGAGTTGGCCCCGACAAGATTGCGTCTTCTATTGGCTGTTCAATAAAAGAGGCCCAAGACTTGATGAATCGATTTGAAGCAAAGTTTTCATCAATTAAAAAGTATAAAGCAGCAGTTATTCGCCGTGCTAAAGAGCAGCGACCAATGCCGTTTGCATCAACCATTTTTGGTAGGCGACGTTATATCCCTGAGCTAAAGAGTAAGGAATATTCCTTACTAGCTAGAGCAGAGCGTCAAGCTTTCAACACAGTTATTCAGGGTTCTGCAGCAGACATAATGAAGTTGGCATTAGTGCGTGCCCATTCCTGCTTTATTAGCGAACCTAGTGTTAATCTAATCCTCACAGTTCATGACGAGCTGGTAACTGTAACACCAGAAGACAGGGTGGAAGACGTGGTAACTGCTATTAGAACTTCTATGGAAGATATCAAACTCCAACAGATGATTGTGCCCCTAGTTGCTGACATCCATGTTGTCGACAAGTGGGGAGAAGCTAAATAGTGTTTTGGAATCGTAGACGGAAAAATCCTGACCTTACTCTGACTGAGATTACTTCCAGACTACGTGGGTTTATTCTCGACTCGCAGATAAACAATGCCCACGAAATTAGCGTTATTCTAGGGTGTGCTATTACCAGTGAAGAGGTGGCTGAAAAAGAGGAAGAAGAGAGCGAAAAGCGAGTAGACGCTATCTCTTATCTATTTCCTCTAATTTATGCTCACGCCCACGCATTGTCTGAGGGAGCCACGTCCTTTCAGCGTCAAGCCCTTCCAAGCCTAGGAGAGATGCCAAACATCCCCGAAGAAGTTTGGATTGAATCAAGAAAACTAATGGAGCAAGTATCAGTAGCTGCGCTGGTTGGAAGTATCTCGCAACTAGTAGATATGGGCCTCCTTGAAGTTCCAAAGATGAGGAAAAAGAATGGGATATAGCGAAGACTGGTGGGCAAAAAAGCTCGCCAACAACTCTAACACTCCACGAGAAATACCCTCAGCCCCACCGTCGCAACAGCCGATGACTAGGTTTGAGCAACCAACCGCTACTAATGACCCCGCTGCTAAGGCCCAGAGTGCAAAGCTCACAGACTCCTGTCCCGATTGTGGTTCAGCCAATTATTTTGGTATTCAAGGCTCTAGACCACGGTGCTATGAGTGCGGCTACCCAATGGAGCAATCTGGAAGTCGTTATGGAGCATTAGCGGGTGCTAATGTTGAGGGAGACACTAAGTCTGCACAAGGCAACGACACTAGAAACAACTACAATCCACAAGAAGTGATTGGGAGGATAGATGGATAACACAATGTTTAAAACCATTCCACTAGAAACAGCCGTGGAATACCACACGTTTGCTGCCGAGCGTGGCAGGAATGCAGGAAAGATTGAAGAGCACAAGCGAATTATGGACCTTCTAAAAAAGAAGGGTATGTATGACGCAATTATGGTGATAAAAAAGGCTGATGAGCAGGCTTCCTGATTTAGATTACGTATTCGAACCTGACGATAATCAAGAAAAGATTGCCGATGCATGGATTGCAGAAGGTCGCCGTCAGGAGCGTCACCGTATTTTAACCCTTATTGAGCTAGACTTACTAACAACACCAGACATAAAGAGAAGACTGGAGGCACTAGTCTATGGAGGCTATGAAAATGTCCCTAAACCCTGATGCTCAGAGAGTAATTGCCGAGCTAAACAAGCGGTTTGGAGCAAGCACCGTTGTAATCGGAAGTGACATTACTTCTGACCTAACCCCAAGAATGACCACAGGGTCTACTACTTTCGACTATGTACTAGGCGGAGGATTCCCAGGAAACCAGTGGAACGAACTTATTGGAGAACCATCTCACGGAAAGACTGCTATTGCACTGAAGTGCATCGCAGCCAACCAAGCAGAAAACCCAGAGTTCACTACGGTCTGGGTCGCTGCTGAGCAGTGGGTTCCAGAATACGCAGAGATGTGTGGCGTAGATACTGACCGTATAATAGTTGTTGAGACCAACATTATGGAAGAAGCGTATGACGCAGTCATCGCATTCGCAGAGTCCAAGGCTGTAGACGCAATCGTCATCGACTCGCTACCAGCACTTGTTCCTTCTCCAGAGAGTGAGAAGAACATGGATGAAATGACTGTTGGTCGTGGAGCACTGCTTACCAACAAGTTCTTCCGCAAGGCTGGAGCTGCCATGAAGCGGTCTCTTACCGAAGACGAGCGTCCTGTTCTAGGCATTGTAATTAACCAGTACCGCATGAAGATTGGTGTAATGCACGGAGACCCACGCACTACCCCTGGTGGCGAGGGCAAGAACTACGCATTCTTTACTCGCTCAGAGGTTCGCCGTGACGAGTGGATTGAAGAGGGCACAGGCGTAAACAAAGTGCGTGTAGGTCAGCGTATAAAAATTCGCACTATTAAAAACAAGACAGCACCTCCACAGCGCATTGCATACGTGGATTTTTACTTCCAAGACAGCGGCATTTATTCAGCAGGTGACTATGACTTTGCTAAGGAGGTTGCTGCAATGGCAATCGTCAAAGAAGTTGTAGACCGCAGAGGTGGCTGGATTTACCACGGAGAGAGAAAGTGGCAAGGACAGGAAGCCTTTGTTGCTTCTTTGCGTGAAGAGGTCGACTTAGTGTCAGAGCTACGTGCTAGAGTATTAGAAGTATCAAACACACCAATAGGAGGGTAACTATGGGGCACATGAAGGACTTGTACACAGAGCAGGAAGAAACTCTGTACGAGGAGTACCTTGAGTCACAGCGCAATGAGTTGCGACTGGAGGGTCAGAGAGAAGCTTGCCTAATGATTAAGTATGACTTAGACAAAAAGTATGAGTCACTTACTCTTTGGGCAAAGCCGTCAGAAGCAGGACCAACTGCTCTGAGGGAAGCAATTGAGATTGTGGAGAAGTATCTTTAGTGAAATCTGAAGGACAGAAGCACTCTCGAAAGCACGAGAACCGTCTATCAAAGGTGATAGGCGGCTCCCGTACTGCAGCATCAGGGGCATTTTGGTCACGTAAGGGAGATGTGCGTTCTGAAGAGTTGTTGGTTGAGCATAAGTGGACTGGAAAAAAATCCAAGACCATTCAATCGACAGAGCTAAAGAAGATAACAACTGAAGCTATCTTAGACGGCAGAGTGCCAGTGTTCGGACTTCATTTGGATGGGGAGAATTACGTGATTCTTCTAGAAACCGACCTAATGGAGTTAGTGCACAAGGCATATGATAAATGAAGAAAGATTAGACCATTCTTGGAGAGAACGGGCAAGGTGCCAAGGTGCTGATACAGAGATTTTCTATCCCCCTAGGGATAAAGAACGGTACAGCGAAATTGCTGCAAAAGCAAAAGAGTACTGTAATGGTGCTAAGGGCACCTCTCCCTGTCCAGTTCGTGCTGAATGTTTTTGGGATGCCATCGTTACAGATGAGCAACATGGCATCTGGGGCGGCATGTCTCATCGGGAACGGAATGCTTTCATTAGAAAATGGCAGAAGAAGTACCAAGGAAAACTAACTCTTAAAGAATACGTATACCAAGAACGAGGAGGAACCAGTTGGCAGTAACGAAGACGGACTTGCAAAAGTTCTTAGACGCTAAGAAAACCAACCGAAGACTAGTAGGAGACGTTGAGCGTCATTTGCTGTCACGGCCACTAGGAGAACGTAGAACAGACGTTCTACATCCCTCTGAGATAATTAAGAGAGACTGGTGCAGACGAGCCTCATACTTTTTGTTAAAAGGCCACACCAAGATTCAGACTCGACCAAACTTACGCCTTCAATCAATCTTTGACGAAGGACACGCAATTCACGCCAAGTGGCAGAATTGGTTTTATGAGATGGGTGTGCTGCACGGCCAGTTTAAGTGTCAAGCCTGTGGCAAGCTGACGTGGGGAACCAGCCCTGACATCTGCGAGATTTGTCAGAGCCGAAACCTTGTGTATGCCGAAGTAACTTTGGTAGATGATGAGTTGCGTATTGCAGGGCACACAGACGGTTGGATTAAAGGCATTGGTAACGACTGCTTGATTGAGATTAAATCAATTGGGCCAGGAACCATTCGTAACGAAAATCCTGACCTTTTCCGTGATTCGCCTGATTTCATGGCTGCTTGGAAGAACGTTCGTCGTCCATTTAACTCGCACTTACTGCAGGGTCAGGTCTATTTAGAGTTGATGAAGAGAATGGGGCACAACGTTAATGAGATTGTGTTCTTATACGAGCTGAAAGCAGACCAAGACTATAAAGAGTTTGCTATCAAACCTGACTATGAGCTTGTTCGCCATGTATTTGATGGAGCTAAAAAAGTAGTAGATGCAGTAAACAACAACGAAGTTCCTCGATGCAATAACAATTTGGGTGGCACCTGTCCTCAGTGTGAGGGGTATGACGAGTAATGACAACAGAGATTAACACCACGGCAGGCTCTATCTGGAAGTCCAAGAGACCAGACTTTGACAATGTTGAACTGCCAAACGATATAACACTGTTAAATAGTGAACAACTGGGCGAGAAGTTTACTCAGCTCACCGCATGGGCAGATTACGCAGCATCGGAAGTTGCTCATGCCCAGATAGCCGAGAGAGAAGCCCAGCGGAGACTTTCTCTAAAAGAAAACACGCTATTAGTACAGAAGCTAGGCTCAGGACTTAAGGGCGAGAGAGTAACTCTGGTAAAGGCTCAGATAGCAATTGACCCAGATGTTTTAGACCTTTCTCAAGAATATGAGAACCGATATGCCTACAGAAAGCTCGTTGAAATGACTCTCCACAACTATGAGAGAGATTTAGCACTGGTATCCAGAGAATTAACTAGAAGAAGCAATGATTTGAGGTCAACTAGAAAAGAATGGTCCCTATAATGGAGTCTCATTTTCCCATTTCAATCCCTAGGAGACCCCTCATGCAGGTTACTGTTTACACCACCCCATCTTGCCCACAATGCGAAATGACCAAGAAGGTTCTCAACAAGGGAAACATTCGCTATAACATCGTAGACCTTTCTACGGATGAAAAGGCAATGGAGTATGTAAAGCAAGACCTCGGCTATGCTTCAGCCCCAGTTGTAATGGCTGGTAAAGAGCACTGGAGCGGGTTCCGCCACGGTTATCTACAGAACCTCATAAAGATTGTACACGGCGAGGAAGCTCACTCAAAGCCTGCTCAAAAGGAAACAGTAGCGGCATAACAATGTCTTATAGGTGGGCATACTCTTTAACTCCAGCTGAGGAGGCGATTGCAGCACGGGTTGGCTGGGAGAGACAGCTGCCTATGCTGGGTCAACCTGAGCGCAACCGCAACTATTCAGAAGGAGACATCTGGGAAGCGTGGCAGCACATGATAGCTGCCGCAGCAGAATTGGCTGCCGCTCGAATGTTTGGTTTAGAAGACTTTGTTCCACATGTAAACACGTTTAAAAACAAGTTAGACATCCCTGGGTATGAAGTCAGATACTGTTTTACAAAGGCTACCAGTCCTAAATATTCTCTTAGATTTAAAAAGGGAGTAGATGACCCAAATGAAATTTACATTTTGATGGTCGGAGGACCTGAAGAAAAAACCAGACGTAATCCTAATGACGGGTATAAGTCCCCACCATTTCGTGCTATTGGATGGAAACTAGGCGCTGATTGCACAGCTTCCAACTACTTAGCTCCATATGGTGTTGATAACTACGCCGTACCAGTAACTGATTTAAACGAGATGACTGAGCTGCCAGAAATGAGTCTGCATGACTGAAAAGCGATTCGGAGGCGGACTTTCCACAGGAGCAGTTGTTTCTTTGGGGATTGACCAGTCCCTCACAGGATTCGCTTTCAGTGCCGTTGATACTTCAGACCCATTTAATCATATTACTTGGGTATACAAATCCCCTCACAGAGGCGTACAGCGCCTCTCAGACATACGTCTGTGGATGCATTCTAGGCTGTCATTTTTAAGAGATAGCGACCACACCATTCATGATGCTGCCATGGAACGAGGAGTTCTCGCTAGTCCATCTTCGTTGCCCCTAGGAGAGCTAGCGGGCCTAGTTAAACTGACTCTTTGGGATTACTTACCCCCAGGTAGTAAACCCCGTGTTCCATTACAGGTTGCGCCTATGTCACTCAAGAAGTTTGCTACAGGCAAAGGCAACTCTAAAAAACAAGAGGTACTTTTGCAGATTTACAAGCGTTGGGGAGTTGAGTTTAATGACGACAACGCTGCCGACGCCTACACCCTTGGACGTATGGCTACAGGGTATTACATCAACCAAACTGAGCAAGAAGTGCTCGAAAAGATACTCAATGGAGATTACCGAGATTCAGAGTAGGTTTTCTGTCACCATAGTTGTCGAGGATGGCGCATAATATCGACAACGAAGGTACATAAATTGAGTGAAATTGAAAACGCAACAGGAGTAACAGAAGAGCCGTTTCTACGAGTCTCGGCGGGCTCCAACCCACAATCAGTAGCATCCGCCATTGCACACGCAGTATACGACAGTAGAACAGTCAAGTTGCGAGCTGTAGGCGCAGGTGCAGTTAATCAGGCAGTTAAAGCAATTGCAATTGCAAGAGGGTACTCCGCCCCCCGTGGTCTAGACCTCACCTGCAAACCAGGATTTACAACCATTGAGTCCAGGGATGGCGAGATAAGTGCCATCATTTTTACCGTTACAGCAAGCTAATTCTTCCGTATTCTGGTATTACAGAATATTCTAAGGAGTCTATTAATGGCTAAATGGACTGACATGGGTCACGCCATGCGCCGTCGTGTTGGTGCCCCTTCAAGTCACCTTGAGTCTGCAGGCCCAACTTCGGGCAGAATGCATGACACTGCTGATGAGCAGTACGAAACCGCCAAGCAGCAAAACAGCCCAAGAGCTTCTGTAGGCGATGAGCCAATGGGTTCAGACGAATACATTGAAAACTCAATGTCTCCTAGCCAAGACGCAGACGATTACACAGGAAAGGCGGCACCTTCTATGCACGGAATGTATCCGAAGAAGAACACGCAGTCCCAAGACCCCACCATTATGAACAAGGCCAACCGCAAGAACGCGGCCTACAGCGAGCGCATGGGTGCTAGCTACAGAGTTTCTGTGCCGTACACCCCAACCGTTGACCCTAACGCAGGTCCAACGATGGCAAATGCTCGCATTGTTCCCTCAGTTCAGGGTCGTCAGAACCCTAACTTCCAGGGTGGTATGTCCGACTCAATGTACTAGGAGTTACATTGAACGCTAACGGCAGTGCTTCGTACGCTCAGCTACGTGCTGGCGTAAAAGCAAAGGCAGATTTTTCTGGATTTGACCAAAACCAGTATCAAGCTGCCCCTTCTGCCGCATCCGCTGGACCTGGGCATTCCGAGGGAACCATGGGTTCCACCCAGTTTATTTTTACAACTAAAGAGCTAGCTGGAGGCAAGCCCGCCTCATACAGCCAAGCTACTTCTACAAGTGTTTACGGCGCTCGCATGAGCACTCCCACCACCAACCCTGCGAAACCTCTAGGAGACTAAATGCCTGGAGATTACAACTCATTTGCTCCCAACCAGAACTGGCAGTCTCTGGGTGGCGGAGGATTTTATGGGTATAACAATCAGGGTGGGCAGGGAATGCCCATTGCACGTTCAGACCTTGATGCTATCCGCATTGGAACAGGTAGGGTACCGTCCGCCGAATATCCAGATGGGTACCTCGGCACTATCCGCAGCCGTCGTGATGACCGCCTGTTGGATAGCATCAAGTCAAAAGTTAATCAGAAGGCATATCAGCGAGGTGTTCACAAAGGTGAGCGTATTGAGCCAAGCATGTACTTCTGGACCTCAGAGTTTAATGCTGATTCTGGTATTAAACGACAGATGAGGGCAAAATACGACAGCAGTGCTGGAGTGTACAGGGTTCCCCGTTCTGCTCCAAAAACATCGTTAACCCCAGCCCCACATCTTGTAAATGACGGAAAAGCAAACATGCGCCACGATGCTCCAGGCGAGATAAACGTTCGCAGAGCAGATGCCATGGGTTATTTAAGGCCAGTGTGGAAGTAGTATGTCAGGCTATAACGTTCCAGCAGGACAACAGATTGATGGAGTCTACGACCACACAAAGCCGTGGCGTAGCGGTATTCCATCAGATGTAGTAAAGCCAAAATGGACATATACAGGTCCATGGGCCACCAATGAGCAAAGATTAACTCAGCAGGCCCTGGCAGTTGCCACTATTCCAGGAGCGCAACTACAGCAGTTAGTTCGCCCACCTTTGCCACAGATTCGATTGTTTCCAGACCGTTTTGGATATGGAGACAGACGTCAGCCCGAAATTGACGATGTAGTCAGTATCGACAGAGTTTACACGGAGCCAAGGGTTTCGTGGTATTCAGGCGGTGTGGGAAGTTACTCAGGTGCTTCCCGTAACGGATTGCAAGAGATATAAGGATATAAATGTCTAAAGAACATTTTGATGCTGGTAGTGGTGAAGGCCGTGACCTAGGAATTATCCCTCCTTCAAGGGGACCTGAGCCTGATGTTATGCCCCTAGAACGCAACAGGGCAAAGTCTACTGGCGTATTTAAGGCCAAAGAACAGATGGAGACGGGTGGGTCTATTCAATCGGAAGAGACTGTAGTTGAGCGTGAAACCCCCACTCCAAGCAGGACACGTGAGGTTCGTCCTCAGAAAATGCAGCGTGGTTCTTCCAAAGCTACGATGCCTACCAAGGCAGTGGCAAGCAATCTGTCGTACCTACACACTGCCTATTCAACCATTATTAACAACGCCAGAAGCGTACGTAGTTTGTCTGACTCAGACCACGATGCTCTAGATTATGCAACTGCAAAGCTTGATTCTGCAGGGCGAAGCCACCGTTTAGCGCACGACGAGGGACGCCTAGGAACAAACACCATGGACAGAGACGTGACACATGGACATCTGCAAGACATGGCAGCTTCATTGCGGGAAGTTCACAAGACGCTAAAAAACTCAGGAGTTGCCAGAAAGTTGGCACAGCACAATCTCCACGCTGAAATGCCTAACGAAGCCCACGTAGATTCGATGGTTCAGCACGCATACAGTCTCCCCCGTCAGGGTCGTAAAGGTGTTACAGGTGTAACCAAGCCGTATAAAGAAGTAAAGTTTGGCAGAGGCAACATTCCAGGCGAAGCTATTGATGATGAGTTCCTAGCTCGTGCTAAAGAAGCGGGTGGAACAGAGCACGTTGGTGTTAAAAAGCTAGAAGCAGGCCGTGGAACACCTAGAGGTAAAGGAAAATTGGGACCAACAGCAGACGCTGAAGTAAACCCAAAGCGCCGTGGCAGCGGTCGTCGTATTGACACTCGTTTTAGTTCTGATGCTAACAAAATAGGTAAAACACCGAGGTTTGGTGAAGGTGGCGGAACAAAGAAGATAACAGGCCCCACTCAGCTTCCCCCTAAGCGTAGTGAAGGTCGTGGAGGACGTGGAGGCGCTGTCTAATGGCGGAGCGTAAGCGTAGTACAAACAAGCGAGCTATTCGTGAAATGGCGTCAGCTGCGCAAACACCAGAAGCCCCAAAGCCAGAAACGCCAAAGTCCCCTACAGCTGGTTATAGTATTTCATCAAAAGAACAGGCAGAAGCAGCCGCTCCATTCCACCCACGAGCTAAAAAGAGTTTGGGGTACCGCAACCGTGAACTTATGATTGGAAAGCAAGAAGCTCAGGCAGCAGATGAGCGCAAACTAGCTGCCTATAAAGCAAGCAGAGATTCTTCACGTCAAATCACTGACCGAGAAGAAAGACTCAAAGCAGCCAAGCAGCGTCCTCAACCACCCGCTCGTGGAAACAATAGAAAACTATTAACTAAGCCAAAGTTTCCTAAATCAAAGTCATCAAAAGCAGCGTCCTCCTCGACCGAAGACCGTTTGAAAGACATTGATGCTGAAATGAAGTTTAAGCAGAGTAGAGCAAGCGAATTTAATAAGCGATTGAAGTAATCATGGCAGACCTACGTAAAATTAGACAACAACAGTTTGCTGCTAAAGAACGGGCAACGCAAAAGCAACAGCAAGTCCAAGTACAAAAAGCCGCAACTCAACGTGAGAACCAGGCAACAATTGATGCCACAATTGAAAAGCACGGTTCTGCAGGACACCATGAACATGTATTACACTATGCAGCGGAGGCGTTGAATAATGCAGCAACGCAGTTGCGCATGAAAGAATACAAAGACACCAGAAGTCAA
>Ga0099848_1000181_pt1 | contig 27203 bp, 40 predicted proteins | sample CB_VirMetaG_3_FD_78179 | JGI IMG/M metagenome (GOLD analysis project Ga0099848, IMG submission 78179) | Freshwater to marine saline gradient viral communities from Chesapeake Bay - CB_1508_1S Viral MetaG | ecosystem: Environmental > Aquatic > Marine > Coastal | place: USA: Chesapeake Bay...
CACTAGATTCTAGCACATAAGTAGGAGGATTGAGACGACAGTATTCATTAAATGTAATCTTCATCTCTTTCCAAGTTAGACCACAATTTGCTGCTGCTTTAGGAACATTCCATTTTGCTGCAAACAGCATCTCCATTGATTCTCTTGTTTCAGGTCGCATACCTATTAAAATGGGTTGGCATAATGTACAATGTCTTCAGGCATTACTGCACGAATGACCTCAAGAACATTCATGAACTGCTCTATTGTATCACAGTCCACAACTTTTTCATCACCCTCATTGGAGTAAAGATAGAACATCTTTTTGAGGGGATCAACAACACACCTAGTAATCCATTCCTCATCTTCATCATCAACGATAAAGTCTTCTCTGCTGTAACCCATTGGTGTTGTGTTGAATACCTTTTTATTATAGGGCAGACTCAGGGCAGAGTCAAGGGAAGAGTGCCACTTATGTAAGTGTCAGTGTTGCAGTGCCAACACCAGCAACACTAAAGGAAAGAGTGGTTCCTGACCAAGTGATACTTACAGCAGTAGTGAGTCCAGAACTAATGAATCCATTGGCAGTTACAATGCCAACACTGAGGTTTGGTCCCCCAGAAAGACCTTGTGCAAGAGTTGCAATTCCTGCAGTTGCTGCATAAGTAGCATTTGCAACTGTACCACTTAAAGTGGTGCCATTACCAAAAGTACTGTAGATTTCATCAAAATTGTCATTGGTCTTTGTACTGGCTACTCTCAGAGTATCACCAGTTCCGTCATTAGGACTAGAACCAACATTAAGTGTCTGCTTTGCCATGTTTATTAAACTCCTTGATTGTATTTATTAGTTAAGGTCAATGGTGACATTAGTGCTATCAATAGTAATCTTCTCTGTATCAATAGTGCTACCTGGATAATCTGGAAGCTCTGGATCAACTGTTTGTGTTGCACTGATTGCTGTAGTAATACCAACTTGCTCTTCATCATTTCTAATCTTGATCCTTTCATATGACCAGATTCTTAATTGCTGAGAGTGTTTTCTCTCCTTAGTTGCATTTGCACCATCAAACCATGTTCCAATACCAGATCTTAAACTGGTTATTTCTGCTTCTAAGGCATCTATTTGACTGGCAAGAGTGTTGCAACTTTGTGTTGATGCAATAGAAAGAACTCCACTTCCCCCAACAATGGGGAAGAATGATATTGTTGGAGTTAATTGATTTGTTGATGGATTCCAACTAATGCTTATTGGTGCAGTTGGACCATCTACATCCCAGCTACCTGTCTGAATACCAGTAAATGTGCTCAATACACTATCATATTCTGGATTAGGAGTAAAGATTCCATTGACACTATCAACAGATCCAAAAATTGTGATAACTCCAGTTCCAGGTCCAGTGATTTCATAATATCTACCTAAAGTATCTCCACCATCCCATCCTTCAGTGCTCCAATTCCCCTCATCATCACTCACATAATATGTGACATATTCATCATTCCATCTGGAATTTCTAAAGAAGACATTTTTTTTACCCTGACCTGCATTTCCAGTTGTTAAAATTGGAAACTTCATATTTTTCAATGGATTATCATCAGGAGCTTCTCTTCTCTCCAATCTAGGATACCTTTGAATTCTGACATAATCTCCTCTGACATTTCCATATGCAATAGCAGGAGTAGGAGTTCCTCCAACACCAGCATTGGCAGGAATTGTGCCCTTATCTGAATCAATGTTGCTATCAATATCTCCTGTATCTGATGCCAAACTACAATTTGGAAGACAGAGACCAGGAACAAATGCTCCTAATGCAAGTTGACACAACCCAACAATCTCAGATTTCTTTTGATTGATTAAGTCAACCTGAGATTGAATTGCAGCAATCACTTCTTCATCAAGTTCCTTTGCAACTATCTGGTAATAATTTGCTGCTGTAGATGCAATTCCAATAGGATTAGAAAGAACATTGGTATCTTCAGTTCTATTCTGACTTTCAGATGTTAATCCAGTAACAATATAATTTCCTATTGTTGATAATGTAGACATATCATTTACCTCCTATCGTAGTCATAACCAGCAATGGAGAATCTACTATTATCTCCCGGGTAGTCTTTTGGTGTTTCTCCCAAATATTCTACCTGCAATTTGTCATCATATTTTCTTGCAGCCCATACTTGATAGTAGCAATTAATTGGACCACCTTCTCTGTTTTTAATCACAATATTTTTATTCCATTGAATTGATTCTACAAATAATTCTTGGTATGAACCAATAGGAGTTAAATTGACAGTTAAAGTTTCAAAATCCACTAATCCATTCCAATAATCCGGAATTTCAATAATATTTTTTCCTTCCAATTTTCCTCTGAAGTAAATTGGACCATCTTCTGGACCTTCTACACAGATATGTCTAAGTCTATATCCTTCTTTATTTGGATGAGGAATATCAAATCCCTTATTACTTTTATCTAATTTTGTTGCTGTTAGATTTTTCAAATATGCTTCAACATTTCCAATACCAGAAAGATTAACTATACCATTGCAAGCAACAACACTATTAGCAGTGATGATATCATTACAAACAATCTTATCATTTACAATGATCTTGCCATTGAATACTGTATTTTGAATATTAGCAAGAAGGTTTGGAAGATCACCACTATTCTTCTCTAAAGTGACAAGAGAAGTTGATGTTCCATACAAATGGAAATATGCATAGTCAGACTGTTCTTTATAAAAAACTATACCAATGTCGGAAAGTTTGAATGAGAGATCTTCTGGAAGATCTTCATGCCAAAATCCTTCCTTAGATGCTTTTTCATAAAAATAATCACCAGTCTTATCCAGTGGACCAGTAAATGTTCCAAACTCTTTATACTTAAATCCCATTATCCATCAATCTCCGTTACTAACTTGGGAACATCTTTTCTTTCTGCAAAAATATGATAGTAGCAATTAATAGGAAGTCCTGGTTTTGCTTGAATCACAACTTGATTATCTTGAACTCTTCTTACCATCAAATCCTGATGAGATCCAATTGGTGTAAGAGAAACTGTAATAGAACTTTCATCCACAAGATTTCTCCAAACATCAGGAAGATCAATTGTATTCTTATTAAGAAGTCTTCCTCTTACGTAAACAGAATTCTCTGGACCTTCAAGACAAGCATAGACCAATTTCTTTCCATTTTTATCTGGGTGAGGGATGACAAAGTTTTTAGTCTTTGCCATGATTACTTCTGCGTAGATAATCTTTGACTTAATCAACTCTACTGTCAATAGTTTATCTACTTTCAAAAAGTCTTTAATCCTAGCATATGTTTTAACAAACAATGCATAGAATGGTTTGGGTTTCATTTCAGAATTTTCATTCTGACCAATCATTACATTGGCAATTCCATTTTGTGGTCCTGCAGGAACTCCATCCTTTGCTGCAGTTTTGATATCAAACTGACCATTAGGATCCCCAACAATCAGTGGTCCTTCTACATATCCAGAACCACGAACTTCCAATGGTCCACGACCAAGAAGTTCTGGTTTTCCAAGTCCAAGAAAAAATCTTTTTCCTACAAATAGGTCAGGTACTTTCATTATAATCCTCCTTTATTTTTCTCTTCATTATCTGATTTCACTTTAGATCCATTAGTTTCTGTTGCACCATCTGCACAATCAATCAGACCTCCGTATATATTTAATATGGCTTTACCAATCAAATCCACAGTTTTTTCTGAGAATATTTTGGTAGATACTTTTGCATTTACATCTATTGTTTGTGCTTTAATTATAACCTTCTCATTGCTTTCAATGGTAACGTTTCCATTCTTATTATCGGATCCACTTGCAATAATGTCAATATTGATCCCTTCAATTCTTACTCTTCCTTTTGGAGCTCTCAATACAAGATCACCGCTTATTGCATCAATGTAAACACCAGGTATTCCCTTACCTACATTATCTCCTGCTAATATTTGGCAACTTCCTGGAGACCTGAGAATAGTTCCATGCTTACGATGATCTTCCCCAGTAGCTTCCATCGAAATATAGTGAAGTGGTTCCTTACCACTTCTGACGGAAAATGAAGATAGGGTGTTGTCTTGGTTAATATGACCAAACTTTACTTCACCATCTCTGTTCCCATATCTAATTGTATAATAGTTTTTAGTTTGTGACATTAAATTTTCCTACGCAATCAATAACTGTGACAAGATCACCAGTTACTGGTTTCTCAACATCTTCTCCAATTCTATCTATACACAATCTTGGAGTAAGGATTGCATTGAATCCAGTTTCACTTTGGATGTATATTTCAGGAAGTTCTGTGAATCCTTCACCACCCTTAGTAACTTTAATTCCAGTAAGAGTACCAAAATTGTCAAATGTTGGAACTGCTTCTGCACCATTGCTAGGTTCAATAACAATCTGATCTCCAGGTCTATAATTGATTCCTGGATTATTGATAATAACTGCACAAAGATACATGATAGCAGGATATGATCCAAGACTTGTGATTGGGTAAGATCCAATCAGAGGTGTTACAGGTCTTTCTGGTGTAGTAAAGTTTCCTCCAATTAAAACTTCATGAGGAGCACCACCATTTATCAGTTCCCCTAATTCAGTGATGACACTAGTTCCTGAAGGAACAGTAACGGTATCTCCTGGAACAACATTGACTACATTTCCAGGAGGAATGGGAACTTCATAAATTCCATCATCATGTCTGACAGTGCTATCATCTGGATTTGCCCAGGTTCTACCATCTCCACCAAGACTACCATCAAATGTAGGCAGATATCCAGTTCCACCCTCAAGAACTTCAATGCCAACAATTCCTGTAGTTCTGGTGCCAGGAGGAAGTGTTCCTGTTGGGTCTACAGTTGTTCCATCTGTACCATCTCCAACAATAACCTCACCAAAAACTGGTCTAATCACTGCACCAGATCCCTTCCCACAATCATCATTGACTTTAGCAAAGGATTTCCCTGCAACATAATTGATTCCAGCATTAACAAGATCTGCACCAATTACAGAACCTCCACCACTTACAATCAAGTTAAAAGCAGCTCCTGTTCCTCCACCAAAGAATTGTGCAGTCGGTGGACCACATGCTCTTGGTCCAGTGAAACATGATCCTGCACCAGCAACTGCATCTTGCCAAACAGAATTGAAGTCTATATTGAAATCAAAATTGTCTGCATTGAATGATGAATTGATTGTACCTGAAACTGAACCAGCAAAATTTGTTACTTTATCTATAATTCCAGTAAGATCTGCAGTAGCATTTTCTGCTGCACCACTCCAGAAGTCCCAAGCATCTACTTCAGCACATTCTGGTTTCTCTTCACAACTCAGGAAAGAAAGAACATCAATAATAATATCAAGTGCTCCTCCAGCAATGGATGCAACTCCTCCTAGAGCAGCATTGATAGCACCAAATGCCTGCCCCATTACGCCATCAATCAAGTCAGCAATTCCTGCGAATAGTGTTCCTAGGAAATTATCTACAAGACAAGTTGCAACGTTGATTATTCTATCAAGTGCGCCAAGAAGAAAGTCTTTTACTATATTGAAAAGCGCAGCAATGATCTTTTTGATTAAACAGGCAACTAGATCATTTGCAGTCTCTACTTTTTCTTTTAAATCTGCTTGTTCATTTGGGAATAGTGTATTGTATACTTTTTTCGTATTGTCATTTATTTGTTTGATAATTGCCTTTTCTATTTGAGTAATAATCCATTTCAGACCATTAGTAATATATTCTGCATATTCGTCAACTTTCTTATTGATATATTCTTGCCAGTCTGCTGTTTTTTTGGCAAGAGCATACTGATATCCATAAATTGCTTTCTTTGCCTTTTCAATATCCTGAATGGCATTTTGAATATCTTTCTGCATTTTTCCAACCTTGGACTTGCAATCTTCAGTAGTTGCTATTGTTCTTTTTCTTGCAGAATCATTTTTCTGTTCTTGACTTGCAAAGTCAGATTGTGAATTTGATCCCTGAGCACTTTCAGTAACAGTAGTTCTATTAGTCCCTCCACCAGTGTTATCAAGAGGTGCTGTTTCTCCTCCTGGACTTGCTTTTATCTGTGTAACTGAAATACCATCTTGTGGCTCATATCCACTGAAAGGTATGAATCTAGTGGATGGAACATTGGACATTACTTGGTTATAGTCATTATAACCAAGTGTTCCCATAATTACTGGCTGCTGGGCATCTTCGCCATCCATGAAGAAACCAAACACAAAAGTTCCTTGTGTGAGGTTTGCTGACTGAAATGCTCCTCCAGGACCACCACCAGCAGTCACAGGATACATCACCTGTGCCCATGGCAATGCATCATCAGTTAATTCTTCTGGATTCGCAGTATGATAACCCATAATGCGAACTTTATATCTTTCACCAAATCCAGGACTTTCATTAGTAGGATTTGCAGGAATATTATTCTTCCAAGACTTTGCAGGAGCAATCTGTCCTATCCACCAGATAAATCCATCTCTTCCTACAAAATGCCTTTTAAATAAACCTTGTTCTATCATAATAGATTATGCCCTAGTTTAAAAATGAGTTAGTAAGTTTTGCTTTTACTGTACCTAAACTATCTGAAACCAGATCTATGCTGGAAAAAGTATCTTCAGATGTTACCTTATGACAGACACTTGACACCATATATATTCCAGAAAGTTGATTGTTTTCTTCATCAGACTGCCTAAGATCTTGAAATTTACAAGCAACTCTATCTCCAGCACTTATGCTAAAGTCACCAGGGATGGTGATATTCAATTGAATGGAAAATAGTTGATTATACCTCATAATAGATTGAACCATAATATCTTGTGCATCAAAGTTGGTTTCCACTAAGCTTTGCTTCCATGCACTCAGTTGAGAATTACTATCTGTACCATCTGGCATAACACCAACATCCAAAACATGACTCATTAATCTTGTTGGTGTATCTGTTATATTTTTTACTGTTGGAATGTTCCTATCTGATCCAAGATAATTAATTCTCTGATCATCTGATGTAAAAATCTTAACACTATAATTCATAGAGAAAGGATCAAAAAATATAGATCTATTATTATAAGTCCCAAGAGATAATTCTTTTCCTATATCAACTGTTCTATTAAAAGAATAATTTAAGATATTGGAATCTGCCTCATCATATTGATTATTATCTACATTTTTTCCAGTATTATTGTATATAAATTTCCTAATCTTTTCATCGCTATTAATAGTATCATTTGGTTCTGTAGACATCAATCTATCTAAGGAACGAAATTGAAAGGAGTCTCTTGTCTGATAGAACAGATAACCAGCTCCACCACCAACCATTGGTTTTCCGTCTTTATCATTTCCCTCAGGAATGGATTTACTTGCTAACCAAGTACAAATATAAAATGGCTTCCTATCATTTCCAATAAAATTATAAGTTGATGCAGTTTTGTTGACTGTAATAGGAAGTGTGGTTTTCAGCACTCCACCAAGAATATTTCTTATATTATCTGATATTTTACCATCATATCTTCCTACCACTCTAGTCTTTTCATTGGAAATGAATTCTTCAGGAACTAAATCCAATGCAAATACATCTTTCAATGAGTTATTGCTAATTTCTCTAATTCTATTAATATACATTCCTCCTGTATATTCTAGAATTGCTTTATCTCCTCTTATTTTTGGATTGGAGTGTTCTATTTTGAAATCCACTCTTTCCCCACCAACTAATTTCAAACTAGAAATTATTCCATTGGTGGATATTCTATTAATTAATTCAGTCTCTCCTCCCTGATTTCCAGAAAGAAAACCAGTATCAACTATCATCACAGTGGCACTAATAGTGTTAGATAAGACACTTTCATAAAAATAGAAATCAGCAACAGCTGAGCTAATGTCAAGACTCAAAGATCCATCTGAGTTTGTTATAACAAACTGATGAATTGTTGATGGTCTTATTGCAGCATTAGTTGCAAATGGTATTTCTGCTAATGGATCTTTTGTTGCTGTCATTATCCTTGTTTATACAAAAATCCAAGAACTTGGAAGTTATAATAAGTATTTAACACTTGAAATTCTGATACTGGAGCTGGCAATGGTGTATCAGTTGCTGATGCCATTTGCCTTTGATTATTTTGTGTTGGAGTAGATACAGGAATCAAAGCAGGAGTTTCTGCTGGTTGTTCATAAGGAGCATATTGTGCAATTGATGATGGTGTAGAAGTAAGAACATTCTTCTGACCTATCAAAGAAAGTGTAGATCTACTAGGATCTCCATGGAAAGTCTTAAATACTACTTTGCCATTTTGATCAGTAATTTGATAGAAAGCTCCTCCATTCTGAGCACTTCCAGAATGGAAACTAATTTTGTATCCGGGAGGTAGAGCTGGTGCTGGGATATTTGCATACTCTGCACTTTTGCCAAATCTAGTTTCTCCTGATTTTGGTATGAAATAATCAAATGCTGCCATACTTCTTTGCGTATGGTGACCAGCAGTAGCATTTTCTAAGAATCTTTTCTTTTCGTCAAAAGTTCCATTGACAGGATATCTCTTACCAGAAACAGATCCTGCACTTCCCATTTCCATAACTCTACCTTCAGCAGCAAGAATTGCTGCCATACTATCAATCATTGGAACAACTATATCCATTGGTAAATCTCTAGCCCATCTAGTATCAACGTGGAAGGGAGTTCCTCCTCCATGACCAGTGAGAAGTCCAGTCATTGTCCCCATACCTGTTGATAAAGATGCTGGTTGTGACACTGCTGTAGTTTGTGGTTGTGAAGTAGAAGATCCACCAAATAGTGATGATCCCATCCCAAAAATATTAGGAAAAGTGAATGTTGAAGATGGTTTTGTCGTTGATGATGGTCCATCAAATTTTTTCTGTTTTGTTGATGGATATAGCCTCTTACTCAAGGAAGTTTCAGGAAGTACACCAGTAGTTTCATATAAGTCCTGAAGTTCCAATAACTTAATTCCCTGAACCACTATCTGATCTTCAAGCATCCTTATCTTTTGATCTGATTCGGATAGATCATCTTGTAACTTCTTTATCTTAGAAGGATTCTTAAATAAAGATTTTCTTTCATTATATAATGCATCATTTATTTTTTGTCTATTTTGCAATTCATCATCATACATTGAAAGGAATTGTGCAGTAGACTTTTCATCTGCTGTCATCTTATCATAATCTGCCTTTGTTGCTATCCTTCCATATTGATCTCTCAATTTAGTGATAAAAACTCCTTTCTTGGAGTTTCCTACGCCATACATTCTCTTTATATTTGCTGTTATGAGATTATTGACAAATGGTGCAATCTTTGGCAGTGCATACTTATAAAAAGCTGCTCTACCTGCCAAAGCAGCTACTGCAATTCCAACAGCAGGAAGAACCACTGGATTGAGAAGTAAGGAAACTAAAGATCCAACAAGGGCAGCAGTGACATTAAAAAGAATACCAAAGGCACCAAGTAATGGGGTAAAGGGTGCAAGAATAAGAGCACCCATAATGCCAACCATCCCAAGAAGAATGACTTCCATATTATTAGTCAAAAATCCAATAATAGAATCTTTCTTCTTAGGATCACTGAGAATACTTAGAACTTGCATGACTGCAGTTCCTATAGCAAATTTTTTTAAAAATTCAAAGGCTCCATCAAATAAAGGGAGTTTTGGAGCTGCTATCTTTAATGACTTTCCTTCATCTCTAGATCTACTTCTAGTTTCTACACTTTCCTCTCTTTGCCTCTTTTTTTCCAATTGATCTGATCTTCTTTCTACCTCTGCATTTTTGGATTCAGATTTATACTCTGACTTAGAAATTTTAAGAAGAGAACTCGTATTCTTCACTAAAGAATCTAAAATACCATTTAAAAAATCAAAACTAACTTTACCTTTAGGTACTTTAGTTTCCTTTACACTTGGTAAAATAACTTTGGGTGCCAATTTGGATGATGGTCTAGAAACTAAAGATGATACTTCAGACTTTACTATTGATGATCTTCTTCTATCTCCTTCACGAGGTTTTGATACAAACTTATCTACTTTTATTTTCTTAACCAGTTTACCTTTACTATCTGCAGGTTTTAGAAGTCCCTTTACCATTTCTTATTACCCCACAAGATTATAAATTGATTTGATCACAAGAAAATTAGAGTTTGTTCTATCATATGCAGAGAATGTAGGAATGGTCTTTTGTGTTGCAGTAGAAACATTTGTCTGCTGATTTTGCTGACCATCTGTTGAAATGGGTATGGGCAATGGAGACAATCCAGTAGAACCAGGAGCTTGGGGAGTACTAACAGTTGGTTTTGCAGTAACTACTATTGCTGTTGATGGAGTAGTGGATTGTGATTTGATACTTGCAGGTGCTGCTGATGGATGAGTTAAAGATCCATCGGGTTTTTGATAGAATGTTTGACCTCCAAATGTAACCATTTTCCCTTGGTTTTGTGCTGGAGGTGCAGCAGTAGCAGCTGCTGTAGGTGAAGCTCCTGGTGCAGATGCTGCAGGAGCAGAAGTCTTTGTTACTGGACCAAGTTTTGCACCTGATGGTGCCATTTGAATTGTGTATGGTCCACCACCAGCACCAAAGTAGTCTCTAGTAGCAACACTAAAGTCCATCATTCGTTTTGGATCTTGTCCAGCAACACCAGATCCAACATCATTGATTCTCACAACTGCTTGTTTTCCAGTTTTTGAATCAGTGAGCAAGACATTGAAAGCTTGACCTCTAGCTAAAGTTCTGCCACCAGGAAAATTTGGTGCAGAATATGTCATACTTCTTGGGAGTTTTGATATGAGAGATGGGAATGCTGCAGCTGTGAATTTAGATTTATCATATCTCTCACCAGTAGAAGTCCTAGCATTTGGATCTGCTCTACCAGTTCCAGAGTTGATTCCACCTAGTCCAGGATTATACCAAGATGCTTTTGCACCAGTTGCCAAGGTTTGTCCAGCAGGTCCAGGAAGAGATGTCCCTACTGCAGGTGGTGCTCCAGATGATGCTGCTTGACCTGATGGCTGTGCTGGTTGTGCAGTTCCCATCATGGGTATTCTGGGAAGATTAATCATATCATCTATTATTCCAGGATCTATAGCCCCTATCTGCATCTTTGATAGATCCATTTTTGGAATAAAATTACCTGGTATTTTATCAATCAGTCCATTAATCTGCTCCACCATACTTTTAATTCCACCATTAACACCACCAATAACAGTATTAATTGGTGCTATTATTTTATCTTTAATAATTCCTTTTATACCATCTTCTATTTTTTGAATGGTTCCATTCAACCAATTCACTATCCCATTAATATAAGCTTGAGGATTTTCCAGGAATTTCAACAATTCCATAATAGCAGTTCCTATCAGGAACCTCTTGAGGAAATCACCAATGACATCAAGAACACCTTTAACTGGTGCAATTGCAGAGGCAAGAGCATTGGTCAAACCAGATGCCATTCTTCCTCTTTCTGCTCCCTCCTCTCTTATTACCTTTCTAGTCTTATCAGCATATACTCTATCTTTTTCTCCTTTCTTCTTTTCTACTTTATTTTTCTTTTTATCAGTATCAACTATATTTTTTATATTATTATTGGCGTCAGAAATTTTAGAGGCCAATACTTTCATGGACTCAGAAACTTCATCCTTCTTGTCTTCTGAAGGTTTGATTAAAGGGACCTTTTTCTCCTGTTTAACTCCTGGAAGTGCCTTTACTGCTTTAGTAGTTGTTGGTTCCTTTTTCTTTGCGACAAAAGATTCAGCTTTAATCTTCTGTGCTTTAACTTTAAATCTACCAGTCTTTCCCTTTACTCTTTTAAATTCATTAGTGAGTATCTCAATTTCCTCTGTTGGCATTTGGCTGCCAGGCATTCTGCCAGCAGCCATTTTTTCTCGCAAAAGAGTCTTATATGTATCATAATCAATATCAATTACATCATCAAATCCCAATAATCTAAGGATTAGTGGATCTATATCCTCATCTACAATATCTGTACCCCTTTTCTCTGCCTTTGGAACAACAGCAAGGGCAGAAGAAGATGGAGGTTCAGCAGTAGCAGTAGCAGTTTTGGGTTTCGAGAAAGCTACTTCACCATCTATCATCCCAAAAGCCATTCCCTCTGCTACTTCAGCAAAGTCATTGCTCTCTCCACTTATTATTTTTTCATCTATTTTATCTTGCTCATCTTCAGTTAAGGAATCATAAAAACCTTCTAGCAAAGACAGGCGCTTTTCATCGAGATTGGATAAGATATCTTTTCCAGTTTCATGTTGAAATATTTTAAGTAGTCTGACTACTTTACTGTCCATTTGCTTGCTTATGCTTGAGTTCTTCTTCCTCTAAATGCTGCTTAAGGAGTGCAACATAAATGTCTCTCTCCCAAGGCATCATGTTTTCTATCTCAGTCAATGAGTATTTATGATACTGCATCAAGGCGAAGTTGAGTTTAAAGTAACTCTCTAGGTCCATGTGGACCATGCCTATGCGAAAAAACTGGATAATCCCTCCAGAACTACAGTGCTATTAACTTTAGTTTTTGGATTAGTGACTTCAATCTCGTAAGAAAGTTTTGGCATGGTTTCAAAGAATTTTTCAATTGCTTTGAATTGAATGGAGTTCATCTGCTCAAGAAATTCAATCACTTCTTTCTTAGTGACATCAGCAGTTGACCAAACTTCTTCTTCACTGTAGATCTTATCAATACAAGATGCAATCAATTCAAATGATTGATCCATGTTTGAAGATCCACTGAGATCAAAATTATTCTGAATGAATTGATTCAATGATGGATACTTCATTTCCATCATCAAATCATCAGAAAGTTTAATTCTCTTATCATGTCCCTCATTTTCTGTCACCTGGATTTCATCAATGGAGATCTTAATGGGTATTTCAGTTTCTCCATCATCAGGTGCAATAATATTAACTTCTACTTCTTCACCAACTGATTTACCTCTGATGTTGAGGAAGAGGTATTCAATATCAAAAGTAGGGAGTTCTTCTACTTTAACACCCTTGGTCTCAATGCAGTTTTTCAGAACAGTCTTGATTGCTGTAGTGATTTGCTTAGTATCTTCACTTTCAAGTGCAAGAACTAACAATTTTTCTTCTTTTACAAGGAAAGGTCTATACTTAATTGGTTTTTTTGTAGAAGGCAATACCAACTCATATGTTGGGGTAGCAATCTTTGGTAAAGGCATAATATCCTAATAATGACTTCAGATAATGCTATTTATTAAGCATTTCCGAATCCAGGTGTTTGTGGATTGGTAAATGATGCCCCACTAGATCTAATGAGTTTCACTGTACCATTATCACTGTAGTATGAACCTCTAGGATCACTAACTCCACTTAAAGATGATGGTCTTGCGCCAGGTCTATCATATCCAACTCTAGGATACCTTCTAGTGACACCTTGATCTTGCCCTGCTCCTGCAGATTGATACACTGGTCCAGGACCACCATTAAACAATCCTTGAAGGTTTATATCAGGAACACTATCAAGTGGAAATACTGCTCCAGTATCTCTAATATATCTGATGTATGAGATACCAACATTGCATTTTAGCAACTCACTACCATCATATGACACTGGCATAGATGTAATATTAACTGGGAATGCACCAATGAATGTGTATCCTAATGATGGACCATAAACATCCTTTTCAAATTTGCTAATGAAAATATCAGATCTGTATGTATCTGGATAATTGAATCTATAATTTGCAACTCTAGATTTAAATGCTCTAGGATTATATTGACCAGCAATAAAATCTATCCATCCTTCAAAAAATTCTATGACTTTATAACCTCTATCAACATAGAAAGTCATATTCAAGGTATCATCATAATCACGTCTATATGCCATCTTTTCAGTGACACCATGATAATCATTCTCTACAGTATGAGTTCTCAAAAATGTTCCTGGAAGTGATGTTTCACTGCACAACAATTCCATATTCTCACCATCAAGTCCATAATTAAATCCCCTAGAAGACAGGAATGCACTTACTGATGGAGGTGGTTGTAACTTTACTTGATATACAGATGTCTGAGCAATATTCAGAATTCTGCTCTTCAAGTGCGATGTCTTAATGGCATTAGGACGTGGAGCAGGCATCTATAAATAAATTTGGACTACTATTACTATGTATAAGACATGCCTCGTGATTCCAAGTACCATCAGGGAAGGTTTCATCCCCAATATCCTGAAAAATATTTGGGTGATGCTAATAATATTGTTTATAGAAGTAGTTGGGAATTACATTTCCTAAGATGGTGCGATAGAAATGATAATGTTTTGGAGTATGCATCCGAAGAGTTCAGCATACCATATGTTTCACCTGTAGACAATAGAGTTCATAGATATTATCCTGATGGTTTTGTAAAAATAAAACATCAGAATGGTGAAATCAAAAAGTATGTTGTTGAAATTAAACCTTTAAGACAAACTCTTGAACCTAAAAAACCAGATAAAGTTACCAAGACATATATTAATGAGTGCAAAACCTATGCAGTGAACCAGGCAAAATGGAAATTTGCCAGGGAATTCTGTAAAGATAATATGATTGAATTCAAAATTCTAACAGAAGAGGACTTAGGTATTAAGTCATATGGAACAAGAAGACTACCTAATAAGCGATACAAACAGAATAGAAAACGTAGTAGATGATATCATTGGTCTCAGAGATCCTGATGATATGATGATAGAATTGTTGGATACTTTGAAAACTACTGAGTTAGTCCCAACTGTTGGTAGATATTATACCTTTGTTTATTCTCCTAAGACACCCAGAATTGAATATGACCAGCATCCACTGATTGCTTGTGTTGGATTATTCAGATGGGGATTCAGAGGTATCAATTATCACTGGAGTGATTTTAGAAACTACACTTGGGAAGAAGTTTCTGGAAGTTTGCATCTTGTATATCCATTAGAGTTGAATGATATGAGATCTATCCCGTATCAACATTTCAGGATAAATAACTAAACTGGACAAAACGCTACCTGATGGAAGTTAAAACAAAAAAGTCTATAAAAAATATATTGTTCACACAAAGAACTTACACTGAAGGTGCTAATGGAAGTGTAACACAGCTTTTTGATTCTCCCATAGGTTCTCTCGGAAATGTGGTGCCAGGTTATAGTATTCAACTAGCATCCAGAGATAAACAAGGTAAGTGGAAAGTAGATAATCTTCAAAAACTCACAGAGTTTTATAACAACGCAAATAAAACAAATCTTTCAGAAAAAGATGTTAATAAAATATTTTACTTATCCATAGCTCCAGAAGCTAATAATGATGCAGCAAATATTCTCAATACCAATAGTAACTACTCTAGTCAACAAACAGCTATCATACAAAGAAAATCATATGTAGCAGCAGGAATACCTAAAGTTACTGATCCATCTACAGGAGGATCTACAAATTCAAAAGGACAAAAGACCACAGCACCAATTACTGCACCAGCACCTGCTGCGACCACTGCAGCAACTGCAGGAGATCAAACGATTACTTCTGGTGCTAGTGTAGACGCAGGGGGATCAACAAGTTCTGGAGGATCTGCAGATGCACCAGCACCTGCTACTACTGCAGCAGATAGCCAACCAGTAAAGCCACTCCCCCCAACAATAGATCCCAATCAAATTCCTCCTAAAAATTCTCCAATTCTTAGGTATCCATTAGCAAACCTGGATGTTGTTGGTGAAGAGCTTGGAATTGGATATGATTATATTAAGATACAGATAGTAAATCACATTTCTTCTCTGGATCCAAATGTCTTTTTGCCTGGACAAAATTCACAAATCACAAATGCACAACAACAAGCAGAAGCACAATTGGAACAAATCACATCAAATAAGGACCTTACAAAGGCATATGCACAATATTCTGATAGTTTTACAACTATAATTCTTCCCATGCAATCAAATTTATCAACTTCAAATAGTGTTGACTGGGGAAGTGACAGTTTGAATATTGCTCAACTTGTGGGAGGACAACTCTTTACTAATTACTTTACTAGTGCTGGTAGTGGAAATGCCATTGAATCTATGAAAAATCTTGCTGTCCAGGCAATTCAATCAATGGGTACATTTGCAGATATTGGTGTAGCAAATAAAAATACTATTGCTGCTTTGATGGCTGGTTATCTTGTAGGAAATAACAACATTGCCACAAGAGCAACTGGAACTGTAATCAACCCAAATATGGAAATGTTATTCAATGGTCCAAGAATGAGAACGTTCAATTTCCAATTTGATATGACACCAAGATTCAAGGAAGAATCTGATCAAATAAAGAAAATAATTAAGACATTTAAAAAATACATGTCTCCATCAAAAACACCAGGAAATGCATTCTTAAGGTCGCCAAAAATATTCCTCTTAAAGTACATTTACAATGGTAATATCAAGAGTGGTGTTGCAAATGGAAATACTCATCCATATCTAAATAAATTCAAACCTTGTGCTTTAACAGAATTCAATGTGAACTATACACCAGATGGTTCATATATGACATACAGAGATGATGGGTCAATGACAAAATATAGCATCTCAATGTCATTTTCTGAAATTGCTCCAATATATCAAAGTGATTATGATGACGACACTAACGATATGGGTTATTAAAAATGTCAAAACCTTATTTTAGGTATATTCCAAACTTCACATATGTCAATAGGCTCAGAGAAAATAAAACTCTCTCTGAGTTTATTGTAGTGAAAAATATTTTCAAAAGAGGAAGATTAGACAATAATATTATTAGAGATCTATCATACTTTACAAAATATCAAATTGTTGGCAATGAAAGACCTGATGAGGTTGCATACAAAATATATGAAGATCAATATTATGATTGGTTGATTCTTCTCTGCAACAATATTATTAATTTTCAAGATGAATGGCCAATGAGTCAGAGATCATTTGAAAAATATCTTTACACAAAGTACATCACTGATGCTAATCTCAATTCAATTCATCATTATGTAAGTAAAGAGGTGAGAAACAGTAGAGGAGAGGTGATATCACCAGCAGGATTAGAAGTTCCATCCAATTACTCAATTACATATTTTGATGATGGATCTCAGTCTGAAGTAACTGCAGTAAATGTAACTCAAGGCATCACCAACTTACAATATGAAACTAAAAAAGAAGAAAATAAAAGAAATATTTTTGTACTGAAACCAGAATTTGCTAGTTTAATAGCAGATGAGTTGGATGGATCTATGATATATCAATCAGGAAGTTCTCAATACATCAGTAATAATCTTATTAAGGGCGAAAATATCAGATTATATCAATAGAAAAAAAGTAAAGGGGGCAATTTTCACCAGGAAAATTTTCTGCCCCCTTTTTGGATTATAAAGTGAATTTTGAAATCACTTAAAGATTAGATTTATATATGCTGCAACAACCAGAAGAGTAAGACAGATCTGATTATACTTCATCACATCTCAGCAAGTTTGCTGAAGTAACTCAGTGCATCATCCTCATCATCATCACTGGATGAAGTTTCAGGAACAGATTGCGACTTAGTATAACTCTGCTCAAGTTTCTGGAAGACTTCCTCTTCAGTCACACGCTTGCTTTCAGTAGAAGCATAACTATCATACTCAGTCTCCTCATCAACAGTTGCCATGCGAGTAGACTTGTTACCAAGAACATAGTCAAGACGCTTCTTCAGATCCTCATAGGATTTGAATTGATCAGCAGCAGTGATGGCAGTCAGAGAATACTGCTTCTTCCACAGTGCTTCCAGAGCATCATCATCATCCAGCAGCGCACTGGGACGATCAAACTCAGACTTATCATAGTTCCAGTAACCATCCTTCTTCACCAACTTCAGTTTGAAGTTAGCACCTTGCCAGAAGTCAAAAGGATTGATAGGAGTCTCATCCTCAAACTCAGGTTGCATCACATCCATGATCTTATCAAAGATCTTCTTGCCAAACTTGTAGAGGAATACTTTACCCTCATTCTGAGGATTAGCAGGATCCTTTACAACATAGATGTTTGCATAGAAGGACAGTTTACGCTTTTGCTTGCGAACAGTTTCTTTATCCTTATCACTACCACTGTTCCACAGTTCACGATTAAGTTCACTAACAGGATCTTTTTGATTCAGTGTAGTGAGAGAGTTCTCAATGTACCAACCACCAGGACCTTGGAAGGCATGTGAGAACAGTTTGACCCAAGGCAGATCTTCTCCATCAGGAGCAGGCAGGAAGCGAATTACAGCATAACCATTACCAGATTTGTCCATCTCAGGTTTCCAGAGACGATCATCAGTGCTGCTGCCAGTATTATTCATCTTTTCTACTTCCTTCACCAGTTTGCTGGTGAGAGAACCCAGAGAAGATTGCTTCTTAAGATCGGAAAATCCCATGTTTACCTCGTATTTGTACGTATTAGATGTGTGTTTTGTATTGTGTGTCCCACACCCCAGTATCATAGCACCCCTGTCAGGGGTTGTCAAGAATCCTCTCCCTCATGGACTCCAACACTTTAGTCATGTTGGCAAAAATATAAGTGAGATTGATGTCAGCTGGGAATCCTAATTCCATTGCAGAATGAAGAATACTTTCCTTCATTTTCTTAGCAGCAGGGTCATCAGATAAACACAATCTAGTGTAAAGAACTCTCTGTTTTTCCAGAAGTTCTCCAAGTTTATCTACATGATCAAGTTTTCCCTGCTTATCCATAGTTGGGAATTGGAATACACGAGCATAAATTTCTTCTTGCATTCTGGAGATTTCTTCCATCTCCTCACGAACAAACTCTGAATCAAAGAAACTACTCATTTTCCTCCACAAACAATTTCCTTTAGGATCTTTTTGTATTTGAACACATCGATATGTATAAAAGAATTATACTTATCCATTCTCATTGATAAGAACTCCCATACAGGATCCTTAAGTTTTTTATCAAAATTATTCTTATAACCAAGAATCATATTAAGAATAATCATTGTCTCCAAAGATATATTCTTTTGAAGATGTTCTTTTACTAAAAGAGGATGCTTAGATCCTTCGATCTCAAACATCCTATCAAAGTTTTTCTTATTGAATACTGCAGATACTTCTTCTCTGAAGATATAAGTAAGTGATTGAACTCTCTTTTTCCACTGAGTATAATTTCCTTCGCCATTTTGCATGATCTCCCCAATCCAAAGTGTTTGGGGATCATCGCAACTGACAAAGTTAGAAACAAAGAAGTCAATCACTTCTGAATCATCTTTCTGTCTGGAAAGTTTCTCAAAGAAAAAACGATCCTTGCGTTTGTAGAAAGATTGCAAAGAAGCTCTAGACTTACCACAGTATTTGTGGTAATCATATGACTTTCTAGTAAAGTGATTTTTCAATCCAAGATAGGACTTGTAAGTATCAAATGGAGTCACTTTTGGAATCATTGTCTAATGTTTATATTAAATGCGAATGTGATCCTTTCTCTACAGGATTTTTGTTTTTCTACGTAATGAAGAACATTACTTGGGAATAGAATCATAGTTCCATTCTTCCCATCATATTTTGTATTATATTCAGGAAAAAATGTCGGATGACCATGATTTTGATGGTATATTACTCCAGAAACTTCACCAGAGTGATTATGAATAGGATTTTCATTTCCCATGTAAGAAAAATTTGCCCAAATATCATATCCATCAAAATGACCATTCCACTTTCTAAGAAAATAATCTCTATGATATGACCCAAAAATAGTAGAACATAACCTGAGAGTATACGCTAACCAAAAAGAATTTTCTACTAGTTGTGGAGGAACACTGCACTGAAACGAATTAAATTTCGTCTCTGAATTTGGATTGTATCCAACATTTTCATGAGACTTTAATTCTGATAAAGGATGATTCTTTATTTTTTTGCACTCTTTAGCCCATAAATTAATTTCCTTTTTTATAGGATTGGGAAGATCAGTTACAAAAATTGGAGAGTCATCTTTCAATATTTCAAATTGGAAGTTTTGCATGAGATGTTCTCTTCAGAAAGTTAAGTTCAATTGCTTCACATTTAATCTTTTCTTTGAGTGGTTTGGAAATCAATTTAGGAACTGTTTCCACATCCACATTATTTTTCTCACAGAAGAAGATAATCGCATCAATGTATTTCATGTCTTTATTGGCATGAACAATATTTTCAATTTCCTCTGAAAATTTTCTAGAACAATAAAATTTACTTTCTAGAAGTTTATTGATGTCATTTTCCTCTGTCATACTCCTGCAGTTTAAATTCAACAAACTCTCTAATATATTTGGTGAGTAACTTAATGTATTTTGATTTGTCATACTCTTCATAAACAACGCATTCTCCACTTTCACAGGACATAATGATCACAAATTTTTTAACTATGATGCCTGTCATTTCATACAACATACAGGCATAGGCAGCACATTGAACAAAATAGTGTTCAATCCAATCTTTAGGTTTTGGTTTCTTAGATGTTTTGAAGTCTATAATAGCTAACTCACCATCATATTCCGCAATACAATCTACAGTTCCTGCTACTCCTAATTTTTGACTGTAGAGGGATGTTTCAAGGGCATGAATATTATTTATCAGATCAAGTTTGGGTTTAGCCAACTTGAACAAAATATCAGAGAGTGGTTGAACTTTAGGTAGGACCTGATCATTCTTGAGATAATGTTCAACCAAAGTATGCATATCAGTACCACGACTAGTTGCTGCTTTGGTAATCTTATCTGCTTCTTCAGTTCCTACCTTCTTTCGCCACTCAATAAAGATGCCACGATTTACATGACTAATAATAGAGGTGATTGATACTAGTTTTGATAATCCATCATCAGATGGAACTTCATAGTATCGCACACCATCAATAGTATCTCTATCAAGTTTTGGAAAATCAATTTCTACATGTTGAAACATTAGAGCCCCAGTTGATTCTTTGCCACAATGTACTCTTTAACAAGTCCACTTCTGCAGATATCCTCTGCACTAAATTCAATTGTATCAAAGGATGGCATATTTTGCAAGATGCGCATAAAATCAACAATTCCATTCTTCTCAGCAGTCTTCACAAGGTCTGACTGAGTTGCATCTCCACAGAACATAATCTTGCTATTTTCACCAACCCTAGTAATCATAGAATCAAGTTCATGGAAGTTAAGGTTTTGGAATTCATCCACAATGATAATTGCATTATCAAATGTAGTTCCACGAATGAATGATGTGCTCCAGAAACTAATAGTACCCTGTGCCTTTAGGTTGGTATAAAGCATATCAAAGGCAGAATCATCAGGCATCTCAAACATATACTTCACCATATTCTTATATGGAATCTGATAAAGAGATGACTTATCTTCATGATCTCCAGGAAGGAAACCAATTTCACGAGTTGCTACAAGGGACCTAACAATATAAATCTTTTCATAGGGTTTCTTTGGATCAAGAACATCAAGAATTGCATTATACAAAGTGATGAATGTCTTACCTGTACCAGCACAACCATATGCTACAAGGTTTTGATCTAACTTATATTTCTCAAAGAACTTTTCCTGATTATCTGTCAAAGGTTCAATGTCTTTGATGAAATCAAGATTGATTGGTTTCTTTCTTTTCATAACTCTATTGCTCATCCCAAATGGAACAGGATTTGTACCGATACCAGCAGCCTTCTTTCTAGCCATAAATTAATTGTTTAAACAGGACGTACATTTGATCCAGGGACTTTTGATGCCTTGCGCAAGACATCATTCCATCCAGGATGGGTTTTCTTCAACTTATCATAGACTTCACCAACTTCTCCTACATTGGGAACAGTTGATGGGTCTGAGTAATCTCGTGTCCAATCTGGGTTGTCTGTTTTCCACTGATCCCAATCATGGACACTCATTACAACTTCTTTTTGTTCACCAGTTTTTGTATTCACTACAGGATATGTTGCCAAAGTTTCAAACTCCTTATAATATTTTTGTATTTATTACCAGTCCATTGCTTCTGCAATTACAGGAAACTGCCCTTTGAATACTTGTTTGCATTCATTAGCAATTTGCATGTGCTCTGCTTGAGTTCCATTGGCACTTCTAAGATCAATATAGTGCATCCAAGAACGCAGTGAGCCAGACATATAAATTCTGGTGGGAGTTGCTAAAGGAAGAACAAACCTAGCACACTCTTTTGCAACACCATGAGAAAGAAGTTCTTTATAAAGGTGCATACCATTAGCAAAGTGCTCTTGAATCTTTCCTTGAAGTTTGAGTTTTAGATATCCTTCCAAATCATCAGTAGAATTTTGACGATTCTTAGTATCCTGACGACGCAGATCAGGCACAGGAATATAATCAGAAATCAAACTGGTGTCTGCATACCTTTGAGAAAATTCCTGAAATGTAAAACTCCTATGTCGCAAAATTTGAGCTGCAATTCCTCTGGTAGTTTCAATCTCCAAAGTCATGAATGCCTGCTCAAAGATGCTCCAGTGCTGGTGTTTAATGCAATACTTGAGAAGACCAGCAAAGGAGTCATTCTCTTGGTTCTGGGGGTTGCTAACCCTTGCACAGTAAGCAATATGCTTTTCTGCATCAGGTGTCACACTAACTAGTTTTACAGTTTGCATCATAGTAGGTCCTCTTCAGATTCATTCCAGGATTCTTTTTCTTTCTTTCTAAGTTTCTTCAAATCTTTCATCATAGATTTGATTTCTTGATAGGCAGTTTCTGGAGACATTTTATCACCAATTTCAAGTCCAACAATATATTGAACTTTATCCCCAAATCTTGCCAGTGCTCTCTCAAAAGCAGTCAATTCTTCATACACCATCAGTCATCCTCATCATAAAATACTTCATCATAATCATTGATACAAGGAATAATTTCCTCATAATCATATTCTTGTAAAGGATTTTGTTCAAATAGCATTTCTTCTTTCAAAGTTTCAAGAAGAGATTCAAGATTATTGATAATTGCTTTGACCCTTTCTTTGTTCATCTTATTCCAAGTCACAATAGTATTTTACACAAAAAAAGAGGGAGAGTCAATAACATCCCACCCTCAAATTATTACACATTTATCGAAATAATATACCAAGTTTTCTTCTAAATTTTCTATATAAATCTTCAGATTTAAATTTGTGAGTTGCATGAAATTGCAATTTATTTAATCTATCATATTCCTTTTCATCAACATATTTAACTTCAGATCTATATGTCTTTCTATAAAATGGAATAATTAACATTATAGGTTCTTCTCTATCTATAACTTGATTTTCTACATCTATATCATTTATATTCATTTTATTTTTTATTTTATAGTTCCACTCAAAAAACCATGGCAAAGATAATGGAGATTTATCTGTATGAAAAATTCCTGTAGAAGTTGTGAATGAAGTATTTCTGTGCCATATTGGATTTGTAATTAGACAAGATACTCCAGGTTGTGTCTGAACTATCCAAGGTGTACTGAATTTAAAAAAATTATTATATATTGGTGGATTTTTCATTCCATAGAATTGATCCATTCCACTAGAAGAAATTGATTGATTCAATGGATTTTCCATCCAATTCACATACAATTCTCCATCATAATCTTCTCTGAAAATGAAAGATGACCAACTTGGAACAATATATCCAGTTTTTAAAAAATCTTGAATTCCTATACAATTTGCCATACTATTGGATTTGGCATATTGTAGGTTTAAAATATTATTCTGGACTGCAGTAAATGGACATTTACTGCTATTGTTTTTAGGTAAATTTGAAAACCACTCTGGAAATTTTTTATAGGCTGGTAATGGTTCCGGAACTAAATCTTTGTAATAATTTGTAGTGGTAAAAGTTATTTTTAAAGACACATACTTCTCCAAGTCACAATAGTATTTTACACAAAAAAAGAGGGAGAGTCAATCTCCCTCTGATTTAAATAATTTTTCAAACCATTCCACAAGATGAATACGATAACAGGACCAGTATTTACATCCTCTATATGTTAAAAGATAACAAGCAGGACCTCTATTGTCCTTATCCATATCATCATAGTGATAATGGTAATCTTCCATTATCTATTAAGCAATAGAACTTCAAGATAGATTAGATAAATGAATGCTGTTGATGCACCTGAAATAGCTGCAATTGTAGCAATCACTTTCCTGCTCCTGCATTTGCAAGCAGTGCTTGATGACGACGATCTTCTTTTTGCTTCTTCTCTTTAATGAGTTGAAGTGCATTAAGTTTCTTCATCACTTGTGCCCCTCTTTCACAAACTTAACACCACGATAGGTTTCATCATATTGTTGAGGTTGCTGCATCATTTGCTGTTGATACTCAAGACGCTTTTGAGTATCATATTCAACACCACGGTATACTACTTTAGACATTAGGTTTTCTCCTTAGTTTTTTAGGTTAAAGAGCGTTCCTTCAGTCGGCTTTTGCGTCTATGATACAACCTTTCTTTGCTACTTGCTTTATTTCCCAGACAATATCATTCTTCTGCTGAGAAGAAAGTTCTGGATGTTTATTCACTCTGCCAATAAGAAGTTGTGCTTGTAAGCAAGTTAAGAAGAGTGTTTCCATAGATGAACGACTACGTTCCGAGTCGGCTTACTTCCGTTTGCTATTTGGAAATAGCAAATGAACGACAGGTCAATTATAGACCATCAATATTATTTAGTCAACAACTTTGTATAAAATGTTACTATTTATGTAACATGGTGAACTAAAATCCTGCCTCTTTTGCTTCCTCTACCATTTTTGATACTAAATTTTCAGTACCATCCATGGACTTAACTGTAAAAAGATTTGACCTTTGATATTTTTTAATCTTTTTATATTCCTTAAGCAGTCTATTAACTTGATCTCTAGGCAGTTCAAATTCTACATCAAAGTTACTATCATTAAATCCCTTTTTCATTTCTTCTTTTTACTCTCTTTTGCCTTATAACCCCAGAGCTTTGGATTAGTTCTTCCATACCCAAAGTCAATCTTTTGAATTACTCCAGGTCCATATTTGTCATAATAAAAATCAAAGATATCTACTCTCTTACTTCCTCTACAGAGATCAATAAAAGTTTCACCTTCAACTCTATACCAAATCAAATAAGCATCATTTGGAAACGAACTATCCTTTGCTTGATCGATAGAAGTTCTCTCTAACAAAATTTCACAGGAGTAATTTAATGGATTTACTCCTCTATTCATGAACGCCCTCCCCATTGAATATCTGGGAAAGCTTGTTCAACAACTTCTTTGCTAATCTTAAATTGTGATTGAAGATTCTTATCTTTCACAAGACAAAGAATATCAGCTTCCTTGGGATGAAGACCCTCAAGAATCTGAATAAACATAGTTTCTCTACGAACTTGAGAGAGACTATCATTTCCACCCTTCACAAAGTGATAAAGATTCTTCCACTCTTTTCTCAAAGAAGTGTGGTCTGTTCCTACAGGAACTTCATTCTTTTCATAAGGAACATCCCCACTAGGAATCATAGAGATTATACTCTCATCAAAGTTCCAAATGAGAATTGCTTTAAGAGCATCAGTAGAATACTCTTTAAAGACTTCTACTTTCTTCTGATTGGTTCTTTGCTTACTTGCCAATTCCAAAATCTCAAACATGAACGGATTTGGTGGCAATTTTGTTGAAGCAGTAACTGCTTTAGTTTCTGTAGTTACTTTAGTAATCTTCTTCGTCTTCGTGCTCGAAGTCATCATTTTCAAACCTCACTGCGTAAATTGTGTCTGGAATAATATTTCCCTCTTCATCAAACATTTCTGGATGAAGTTTAGGAAGTGTTGTCTCATCTATATATTGCTTTACCATCCAACCTATTACTAAACCCACTAGGAGAAAAAGAATAGTTACTGATGAACTGAGGGCTATAATTGCTGCTTGCATTTTATTTTCTCCGAGAGATTACTTTTTTAAAATCTAACTGTAAGTCTAGAAAAAAGTGAATCTCTCGACCAAAGAGAGAGACCATTTTCCCAAACTTTATTTGAAAAGTTTTAGGTTCTTTCTCCCTCCTTTTTTTATTTCTCATCAACAATTCTAATCCCCTATTCATTGAATAGGAGTTTTCCTTGTCTCCTTTATTTAGAGACTTTTTTCCTCCTCCCCGGTCTCTTGTCATGACTATACCTCCATGCATCTTCTAAGATGCCATACAAATAATTTTTTATTTTCCTTGCCTGAGGTTTTGGAATGTGACCATATGCTTCACGAAGTTGTTTGTGATTGTTGTCAGATCCTCCCTCAAGGTATTCATCAAGTTCACTTACAAGATCACTAATTTCATTTGCAGTTTGACTAGAAATAAATTCTTCTACTTGCTTTTTAGTGACTGATCTGGTCTTCAAGTATTCATAAAACTTTAGGACAAATCTATTTTCAAAAGCAAAATCAATTGCTTGATCCACATCAGAATATACTTCGTGAAAGTTCGTATCCATTTTACACTAGATTATTTTCTTTCAAATAATTAACAGTTTCCTTACACCCACCAATATTTTCTCCCCCAGCAACTACTTGAGGAAAGGTGCTACCATTTCCAAATTCAGCATAGAATTCAGTTGATGTGAAATCTTCATTGAGTTTATAAACTACATGCTGAAGTTCTGCCAACTTTAACACCTTCTCAACCTTTGTGCAATATGGACACCCATCTTTTGAGTAAACAGTAAACACCATATCTATGAAGAAAAAATTTATTTATTAAGAATGTTTTTGCCTGAGTTCTGGATTTGGTTGTGAAGGAACTACAGGATTTCGAGTCTTATTTTTAATCACAATAAATGCATCATTTTGATAGGTAACTGTTCCATATGGTTTTGCCCATTTTGGATTTGCATCTGGGTGAGTTGCAGTGCCTGTTACAGCAACTCCACCAATCTCTACTGACAATTCATCATTATGATCCCAGTTCAATTCTTGAAGGGCAATTGCAAATTGCCCCAACATTGCAACTGAAGATGGCTGTATAGCAGTCATAAAAAAAGAGGGTTATAACCCTCTCAGTGTATCACAGAGCATTACCTCTTGGCAAGACTTCCTCTGGGAACACAAAGTTCTCATGAGGTTGATCCACTGGTGCCAACCAAGCACGAAGACCTTCATTCAAAAGAATGTTCTTTGTGTAGAAAGTTTCGAACTCAGGGTCTTCAGCAGCACGGATTTCTTGGGACACGAAATCATAAGCTCTCAAATTCAATGCTAAACCAATGATGCCGATGCTAGAGGTCCAAAGACCCATAACGGG
>Ga0099848_1000182_pt1 | contig 27182 bp, 27 predicted proteins | sample CB_VirMetaG_3_FD_78179 | JGI IMG/M metagenome (GOLD analysis project Ga0099848, IMG submission 78179) | Freshwater to marine saline gradient viral communities from Chesapeake Bay - CB_1508_1S Viral MetaG | ecosystem: Environmental > Aquatic > Marine > Coastal | place: USA: Chesapeake Bay...
AGAGGATAGTAATGCTTTCTTTAACTGCTGATTTTTACAGAAATTAGAAAATTCTTGCTCAACAAATTCCTGATCTTCGTTAGAGGCTTTGTAAGCTTCTTTTAACTGTTCAATAACAGATACTCTGAGTACTTCGTTTTCGATCTTCTTTACCTCTACCTGAAGTACATCGAGGGTACAAGTAGTGTGGTACTTATAATGGTATTTGAGAATTTCTTCTACAATCCACTTATGTGCAGGATTATCGAAATAATCTTCTTCTAGAATGTCGTAAATACCCTGTAAAAATTCTCTGTGCTTAAGTAAGCTTGATAGAACTTTAATTTGAAAGCTTACACCGTACTGATTCAACTGATTTAAAACGCTCATAACTTAATTTAATTAATTCTACTTAATCTTTCAACTCAAACTTGACTAATTTTGCAAATGTTTCACCAAGCCATAGCTGCGGATTTAATAAAGTTTTACCTAACTGATCTTCTTTGTATAACTCTAAAAAACAATTAGCATCAAAATGATTATTTGGATTTACAACTACCTGGTCAAGTGACTGTCTATCTTGTTCGGGAATGTTTGGATTTTCTAGATCCATTAATTTCTGATTTATCTCTAATTGATTTCTGAAGTTATAAATGTCAGCATACCTTTTATCTTTTCCTTCAGCCTCTCGTAGTAAATCCTTTAGTGTAACTCTATCTTCTGTTGCTATAGAAGGAAATAACTTTATTAATGTCTTAGCTGCAATGCCTTTTACTCCCGGTACATTATCTCCTTTATCTCCTACTATAATTTTATGTGTGAGAAAATTATGTGGAGGTAATCCATATTCCTGTTTTACAAGCTTGGGAGTATAAATCATCTTCTTTATTGGTGAGAATACAGAAATTTTATCTGTAACAAGCTGTAGATAGTCCTGGTCTGTGGATAAAATATACACCTGTTCTTTAAATTGCTTTGCAAGATACCCGATAACATCGTCGGCTTCTATTTTATCTATTACAACTAAATCAACCGGGAGACACTTAAGATAGGTAATCAGACGTACAATCTGAGTAGTTATTGATTCAGATTCCTCTTCTTGGTCGTCAAAAGCATCCCATTTTGAAATTTTCGTAATGTGACGGTTCGCTTTATACTCGGGATAGAGGTATCTTTTATTAGTAGACCCTCCCTGTCCGTCAAAGACAAGAATAACTCTTGTTGGCTGTAATTGCTTAATAGCAGAACCAACAGACTTAAGGAAGCCGCCAAGGCCGCCAATGTGACTACCTGATGGGTTTATATGTCCGATAGCTGCAAAGCTACGGAGGAAGGTATTTAAGGAATCGACAATTAGGACTCTACTATTTTTATGTAGATGGATTGGTCCCTGTTTCTCCATCTGTTCGAACATCTTTCTGTAGTCCATTCTTCTTTTGTTTTGCAATCGGATTGGCCAGTCTATCGGCTATCCTTTCACGGATTATTCGAACGTCGTTCTCTGTAGGAGTATAACCGTTCATTAATTCTACAGGTACCCCATCCCAGGATATAAGATAATTCTGAACATTAAAACCTCTTGTGATACACTCGTTGTAAAGATCGATGTAGCGTTCTTTTAGATAACCCAATTTGTTATAAAAAAACGATACATGACCTTTACCGAGTGAGAATTGGGTAGGTATATTTTTAAGATTACACCTACCCTTAGCTACTACGTTTGGTATACGTTTTAGCTCTCTATGTTCAGCAATTAAATGCTTATTGCTAAGCTCTTTGGGTGGAATACCCACATTAATTCTCGTCATAACTTTTATTTCTCTAAAGATACGATTACTCCTCTGTAGGATCAAAAACATCTTTATTTTCTTCGTCCGTCTCGATTATTACATCGAAATCAGTACTTCCGAGAGTCTTTAACCAATCCTTAGAGTATTGCTTCTTGTAAGCATCAATTGCCTGCTTGGTATCGTCGATAAATCCGTGAGCGGTCATAATTACCCTACCGGTAGACGTAACGTCGTTAACGTGATTCTTATCGCAGCTAACTTTAGTACGTTTGGCAAACTCTACATCCTTTCCGTTTTTAGTTGCTTTAATTTTATTAGTACCTGAGTTGGTTACATTACCGAAAGTAATAATCAAAGACGCATCGAAGTACATAGTATCCCCGCCCTTATTTTTCATTTTAGGTTGGGCCATAATGTTCTCGGCTTTAGCAACCCAGATCTTATTTACTGCAAGCATAGTATTGGTATAAGGTTGACTCTGCTTACGTGAAAGGACGATCTTCTGGTTAATAAAGTTACCAAACTGCTGTGACATAGCACCTGCGTTCCATTCGTTGTTATTCTTATTAGACTCTACGGATAACCTGGATGGAATTGATCCTACAGAATCCCAAAGGAAAAGTAGATCGTAAGGTAGATTACCTCTTTTCTGCTCGTCTAAAAGATCGGCAATAAATGCCGCTACATCTTCAATAGTATTAAGTCTTTCTCTATCGACATAGATAAAGAAACCTTTGTAGTCTGCTATCTCTCCGTCTTCGTTAGGAATATCTTCAAACTCTAATCCCATTTGCTTGGCATGTTCCCAATTCCATTTCATCTCAGTAATAATGAATACAGGTAAGATACCCATCTTCTGGGCACTAACAGCAGCTTCTAGAAGTGCAGTAGTCTTACCTGTATCTGAATGTCCTCGAAGCAATGTAATATGGCCAATAGGTACACCTGGGATAGATAAACAACTCTGAAAAGCAGGTGATAGGGGAATCCATCTTTGCTCTTTCATCTTTATCGAAGTACTGGATAAATTCTTAGACTCGATAAATTTTTCTAAATTAAACGTACCTTTAACGGCACTCGCTATACTTTCGTTAAGCGAGGCTTTACCTGATTTTGCCATACTTATTACTTAAATAGTTCGTCGAATTCTTCGTCAATACTTGGTTTAGCTTTCGGAGTGTTTAAAGAAAGCGAAGCTGGTTTAGCGGCCGGTGTTTCAGTTGCTTTGGGAGCTATAGGCTCGTCGGTGCTTTCTTCGGGGTTAAGCCAACTCAACAAAGACTCTTTCATTTCATCATAAGAATATTTCTTAAAGATAGAAAGTACATCGGGCTGGTTGTTCAACCACTTTTCTACTTCTGTAGCATCTTCTGATAACGGAGTGGTTTTAGTACGAACACGTACTTTAGATTGATTGAACGAAGTTCCATTAGTCTCAGGACCGGTAGTTTCAATAGTAATATCACGTCCTTGAATAACATCAGTATAATCGCCAACGTCTGGATCGTCAGCAAGACTTAACAATTCAGCATAGATCTGCTTACCGAATTCCCAAAGACGAACACCTTTCTCTTCTTCGCCGCGAACAATTACCGGTGTAAATACTCGCATCTTCGGTTCAAGTTTACGAGACATCATCCAGTTTTCTTTGTCGCCAGTGGTTGCAAGTTGCTTGGCAAACTCAACAATAGGATCTTTCTCTCCAAAATTAACAAGAGAGATCATAGTACGGTTACCGATTCCGTAGTGAACCAATACTTCTTTAAAAGGATTTGATTTGTCCCATACTGCAGGTACAATACGTACTGAATGTTTACCTATTGTAGGTTTCCAAAGAATGAGAGACATATCTCTCTTTTGACCGCCTTGCTTTTGACTCTGCAAGGCATTTAGTTTAGACTTAATTGCGCTTAAATCCATACCCATAACTTATAGTTTTTAGTTTAAAAATTACGTTAATAAAGAAATGTAAGGAAATATCCTCAAACTAGCAACTTATACAGTAACTATTTTGTAAATCTTTGTGGAAAGTTTCTTCAAATCGTCTCCTTGAGAAAGAAGAACGGTGTTTCTGTAGTCCGGCCAATTAATCCGGAAAGATGTGTCTAGAACCCCTTCGTTTAAGCTCTTAATTAATAAATTAAGGCTATTAATAGTGTATAGGGTATTGGTCTCTTTCTTTCTATGTAAGAGAATTGTATTAGATAGTACTTTTGTTGTACTTCCTTGAATTTCAATGTTGTATGTACACAAGAATTCTTCTGATTCAGAAGACTCTAAGACAAAGATCTTCCCGTACATGATTGAGTATTCACTCTGAATCACGTCTAGTGTATCTTCGAGTTTGTCCTTAGGAGAAAAAGTGCAAAATAACTTATTTTTCAACTGCTCTTGTGTTAATTCAATATGTGCCATAATAAATATCCGTAATTTGTTCTAAAAGTTGTAGTTATCTCCCTTTTTCGCTTTTACTCTATACCCGTCTTCCTCCAGTACGTTTTTAATCTGCGCTAAAAAGCCTTTTCCGTCTTCTGCTGAAAAATCTACTAAAACAGAATCGTAGACTATTAGTACAACCTTGCTTTTCTTACTTTTAAACAGTTCTTTTAATTTTACTAGCTTTTTTACGTTGTTTACTGTCTCCAAACACTGGACATAGTAGTTGAAAAGCTTTTGTGGATTGGCATTCTCTATTTTAATCTTTCTTCCGTTCGGTAAAAGCAGGTATTTTTGTCTTTTGTACTCGGCCCAAGCTGCTTGTATCAATTCGTCTATATGATCAAAAAGCTCAATATGTTTATACTCGGGTTCAACTCCGTTATATAACTGTCTAAACGTTATTTTCTTAGATTCCTGATACTCTTCGGGTGTTAATTCTTCTTTACCGAAATACTGCTTACCTAAAACTGTGTGAATCGACTCGTTTGATGGTATTTCCAGACCGAGCATATTTGCAATCAACCTAACATGGTATCCATCAAAGTCAAACTCAATAAAAATATCGTTTTCCGGTACAAAAGCCTCACGTGAATGGTTTTCTTTATTAAAGGCAAGGAAATTTATACCGTTAAAGGCATTAGTAGGTCGAGAAGTTATGTTAAAAAGGTTATAGCTTGTGTAGATTTTATTATTCTTCATAGATCTAGCCTTCCATGTAGGTTCAAAGAACTTATCAAATACCCGTGGATCTGTTGTTAGACCCTGTTCTTCTACCCATTTATAAGCTTCTACGAAATTATTTTGCCATTCCAGGTTACTCTCTTTACCAATATACTTCTTTACGGATTCAAACATGCATTCACACTTTTCGTAATGCTTGGAAATCGGAACAAAAGTATTTACTTCTTCTGAATACTTAAATTTGTTATGAAAATCGAGATGGACAGGTGTATAACACTGAATGTCTTTAATCTCACCGTCTGTATCTAGTACTGTAAAGTAAACGTCAATGGCTTGCGGTATGTGTAAGAAGTAAGAATGCCACTTCTTATCTAGAAGGTAAATTTTTTCAATATCAAATAAGAAGAGTTGAACGTCTTCTAGACTTAGTGAGAAGGCTTCTGAATGGTTAATTGGAATAATATAACCTTTTTGAAAATCGTTATAGTAAAGTACGCAAGAAGAAGTAAGAAGGGGGTGAGTTTCTTCTGAAAGTGTTACTAGATCGATAAAGCATTTATCTACTTTAGGTAACTGTGCTAACTGTTCTTTAGTCTCGACAATAAAATACATAACATTTATTTACAACCTTTATTAAATATAAAACAGCTCTACACGTTAACCAACTGTTAAGGTGTTATTCTTGCAAACTTAGTATAATCACCGCCTATGTAATCTAAAAGACCGTTAAACACTCTATTCTTAGCCTCTGTTACCCGTCTGTTAGTATCAAATACACCTCCTTTAATCTGATATTGAGATATTCTAGTATCTTTTAACGGGCCGGTCAATTGCCATAGCATATCTACAAATTCATAACCCAAAACTCCGGCCGGTAAGGTATTATTTTTTAAGTTTGCAAAATCAATTTGAGATATTTCAATAATATACCCCGGGCCGCTTACGGTCTTGGCAAAATACCTAGTAAAATATCCTCTAGCGTAATCACTATCTACCGGTACTGGATAGTAGGGTTTTAGAGGTGTTAACTCGGTTTCAGAAGAATTGAGATTTATTTCTGTGTTTTGAGTAGTACTTGCAAAATATTCCTGTGATGGTGCCGGGTCGTTCTGTAAAGGCAACGGAACGGGGGGTACTGCTACTAAAGGAATGTTATCTCCAAGCACAGGATTTATACCTGTGAAAGCTCTGTCATCGTATGTCACATAGTATCGACCGACATAACTCTTTCCGTCAGGAAGTCTATATTCGTCTCCTCTCGTATAAAGATTTGTTCTTATTCTCGTGGATGGATAGTATCTAATCATAATTAAGCTTGGTCGTATAATCTAGATGCTCTATTAAAAATAGATAGTTTATTATTAAAGACAGTACTTCCTTTAACGTAGGATGCTTTTTCTCGAGGCGACCACCATCTATCTATATACACCGAAGTCCATACATCCCCGCTAGTGGAAGTAAATCCTTTAGCCTTAACTCTGTTAGCGAGAAAATCTAAGAAAGCTTCCGGTGTTGGGAAAGAAGCAAACATCCTAAGCTGACCGGTGCTATCTCTTCTGCAGAATTGTCCGTCAAAATTTCCAAAGCCCCAAACACCGGCATCTGTCTGCACTCCTCCGAAGTTATTTCCGCCTGCAGATCTAAAGTTATCGCCTGCTGTTCTTGCTTCTGCTATCATAACAGCAAATGTTGCTTTACCTACATCTGGATATTTAGTTTTAAGGTAAGTTGCTGCTTTCGCTATCGGATAAGTCTCTACTTGTACCGTTTCTTTAATTGTTAAATTAGGGTATGCTGTTCTACATCCAGAAGAGGTTGTTACACCAGCTCCTCCAACATCACCTGGTTGCGCAAAAGCAGGTTCAACCTTTTCAAGTATTGCTGGCGGTTGATACTTAACTGTATCTCTTAATCTTATCATCTGACCGCTAATTTTGGTCAACCACTGATTCTTATCGACAGTGTGTGTTAGTCCTACTACAATAAATCCTACTTTTGTTTGATCTTTAGTTCCTCTTAATGATAGAGGTAGTCTATTTTCTGGAATTGTAAATGCATTACCCATTACAATCCCGCTTATTCCGTCTACTGTTAAGCTAAGGTTAGCAGGAATGAAAGGGGCTGATACAGTTACTTCGTCTTGAGATTTTATCTTAGACATTCTTTCTATGTAATAATTTTTTGCAAACTCAATTTTTGTTTCAGAAAGCTGTCCGTCATAGTAGACGTTGAGAAGATGATTATTGAACTGAATAGCTTGAGTTAGGTCGTTAGCTGCCGATCCTGTTGTATTTGCAGATTGTTGAGATACATTATCTGTTGAATTCGTTATTTTAGGTTTATATGCATCTTCATAGTTAACGTTTAGGTAGCTATAAGGAGAATAGTCTGTAGAATTCGCAGACCCTATATTTGCTTGTGCAGAAATGGCTATAACATTAGAAAGATTAGTTGTCATGTTAGTTTTAAATTCCATCTCTCTAACAAGACTTTGTGCTCCAAAAACCGGTAGCTGTCCGTACTTAGCTACGCCGGCGGTTCCTTGAGTTAAATATTTACCTCTATCGAGCATGTAATCCTCTCCTGGGATAGGAGGTACAAACTGATCATCTTTTATAATAACAGTATTCGAATCATCTCGGTAAGCTACTCTAAATAAATTAAAATTACCTAGAGCTTTATTAACGTTTGTTACAATGGCGTCTAAAAACCCTTTTAAATTTATTGAGTGTTCTGGATCTTTAGTTGTATAGTTGTTTAGAGTATTAAGTAGAAAATCTACGTTAAGTAAAATTTCCATTGTTTTTCCCTGGTAGGCATTTTGTGCAGACTTAAACGAATTTAAAAATCCGGATACAGCGTTTGTGGTAGCGTTAAAGAAAGGTTCGGCAGCAGAAGATATAGTCTCCTGTAACTGTTCCGGATAGAGTTTTGTGTATGCCTCTAGACCGTTTCCTTCAAATGGAATCATACATACGAGCGGATCTACGGATAACTGTTGAGGACTACTTAAGCAAAAGTTCGTGTTAGGATTAAAATCTAAATAAACGTAAGGATGTTTTTTTGTGTCTTGAGTAGAATCGTAAACAAGACACATGTTATTTAAGAAAGCTAGTAAGTATCCGAACTTTACATAAATTGGGAAATTAATTTTACTTTCTTTTCCTTTAATTACATAACGAATTGCATAAGCCGTACAAAGACTGTTAAAATCAACATTATCAACTTTAGTATAGTAGTCTGGATCTGACATTAAATTACTGTTAAATCCTTTAATTGCATACTTCTTCAAGTCAAAAGTTATTTCTCTAGGACTAGTAACTTCCGGAGCAGTATAATTAAATATTCCGTCTAATACTCCGTCTTTATAGAGTGTGGAAGTTAGATCTACTAGAGAATCAGTATATACACTCTGCTTTTGGGGTACTGAAAGGGATTTTGTCTGTACCTGACTTTTTACAGCCGAGAGCATAGCATGTAATGCAGATGCAAATCTTTGAGCTTGATCTGTCTGTGTAGTAGATGCTTGATTTTCTGTTCCACCTACATCTCCGGAATTTGCCGGTTGAGCTTGCTGTTGCTGTGCATCTCCCGGTGGAGGAGGTGGCGGTAAGACGGTTTGTATGTTTGCGCTATTATCAAAGATAATATCGAACTGTGGAGCAGATTTCCCAGGTATGCTTATGTCTATAAGAGTCCCTTTCACAACTACGCTACGTGCTCCAGTAGAATCAGCGAGAGGTTCGATTCCGGTTATACTTACTTTTCTTCCGTTATTAAACCATGTCTGCAAAGCATCAGTTAATTCTTTTCTTGTAGGTCTATTCTTTTCGGCTGCAGGATCGTTTGTATTCGGTAGAGTTTTATAAGATAGGATAGTTTTAAATACTTTAGTAATTACCTGTCCGGCGGAATTTCTTACCTGTGCTTTGTACGCAAGAGTTAGTGATAAGGTTCCTCTTACTTCGTACCCGGTAGATCCTAAAGTTACAGTATTACCTACAGCAGAGATAAACTGGGCTACTATATTATTTCCAGCTAAGCTATAGGGAGCATAGACTAATTCGTCTGGATCTACTTCAATATTACCTAAACTATTAAGCCCTTGTATTAAAGAACCTCCTCTACTGTCCCTGATTACTAAATCAAATAATTTTACAAAATTGTTTGTACCTAATGCTTTTTCTAAATCTCTAGTTCCGTATGCAATACCGTCCCACGGGTCGTACACAGGGTAGTACCTCTTATCATCGAGAACAGGATCAGGTTCTAAAGTTGTAGACTTAGTAGCAGCTAATGTAAGTGCTGTATCAGAAAGAGAGACAGGCGAAGGAGCATTTGCAAATAATACTTGCCATTTATTTCTAATTCCTAGTAATGGGCTTAAAAATAAGCCTGTTCTTATAGTATTTAATTCCTGTACAAAATTTGAGTTTGCAGGATTACCTCCTTTTTCTGCTTTATAGTAGTAATCGTAAATAGTATTAACACCGAAATTGTTAGGGTTAGCAGTATAGAAAGAAATTCTGCTTAAAAAATCTTCTTGACTTAAAGCAGGATTTGGTGTTCCTAGATCTGCTGTATAGATATTTGAATATATTTCTTCTGCGCTAGTAGGTAACGCTGGTAAAACTGGTGGAAGACCTTGGCCTTCACGTCTTCTTTGTTCTTCTAATTCTGCTCTTTTAGCTGCTTCTTCTCTTAATCTCTGTTGAATAAGTTGGTTCTGATATTGGTATTCTTGAAAGATTACATCAGGCATCTTGTAGGAAAGGTTAATCTTTAAAGAGTCAATAATAGCTCCTAAACCTACAAGCTTAACGACACAATCGTATCCTCCGTCTTGATTAAAAGACCAGGTAAAGTTTGTAACTACTCCGAGCATTCCGTCGTAATTTCCACTCAGTTCTTTTGCCTTTTTCCCAATACTTTGCTGCACAACTTCTTTTCTTACTGGCTGAAAAGGATTAAGCCCGTAAGTGTTTGTTCTAAAAGTGCCTCTTGTTGTTCCTCCGGTCTGATTAGTATTAACATAGAACTGAGTATGTCCCCATTCTAACAGCATTGAATAACCAAGTCTAAAATAAAGAGCTTCTATAACGTTAAGTTGGTTCATATTCCAAACCCTAAAGTTAATAGTAGCTTCCCTTAAAGAACCTAGCGTACCTTTAGTGTCTATCATTACAGAAGTTAATCCAGGCATCGGTCTATAACCGAGTTCCTCTGTCCCGCCAAGACCGTATGCCCCTTCGGGGCCTATTCCTTCTCTCAAATTAATTCCAGCTCCATTTCCTATAGAAGTTCCGGCTTCTAGAATCCAATTCTTAGCTAAGTCTTCGGGGCTTGCATAGTTTGTCCCGAGACCTAACATCTCATAGAATTGACGTAGAGTTCTATTTTCTGAAGGAATTACTCTTACGGAGGAAGTAAGTCTTACCCAAGCAGTTTTATTTGCTAGAAACAGAACTTCTTCTCCGGTTCTTCCTGGAATGACTCCGGCTCCGGTACTGTTGTGGTAGGCTCTTAAATCTAGTTGAGTTAGAACGTGTTCAGAAAAAGGAGCCCCAATAACATTTGACAACCTTACATCAGCCATTATTTTGTAAATTGTACTGGTTTATAATTGTCTGAATATCGGTAGGGATTCTTAACTGTACTCCGATTGGAGGATAGATAGAATCACCTGGTAGTGCGTTTGCAGATGCAATAATCCACCACAGGCTTGAATCTTGGTAGAAATCAAAAGCAATTAGGTCTAGCCTGTCGTTTATGGTAGTGATTATATAATAATCATTATTGGTAGGCTGAATTGTAGGGTAAATATTTGTTTCGTAATACAAGCTACCCGTTGCATTTGCTTTTATCGCCGGTATATTTTGGTATCTAGATTGCATATATTAATTTAAAATTATACACCTCCTCTAGCTACAAATTCGCCAATAGCTGTTCTTGCTATAGCATTTCGTGCTCTAGCTTGACGTTGGGTAGTTGTAGTAGTAGGCATAACAGAAGGTGTACCTGTACTTTGCGTTTCTACTTGCGTATTGCTTTGTATATCTACCTGCGGTGTGGTAGGCCTAAAGTTAGCAGGATACGCCGGTGCTTTTTTAAGCGTTAGATCGGTAGCAGTAGGATCGATAAAATGATCCCCGTTTACAATAAGCGGTACAAAAGGATTGGCCTTACTTACTTTTCTTGGAAGCAAATCAAAGATCGGCTTGAATGAACATTGTACTGTTACCATGTGAGGTAGTTGTCTTACATCTCCTTCTTCCACTCCCATACTTAAATACTGATTTAATACAATTTCCCACGGTGTATTAGAGTTGTCAATAGTTACGTTTACGTTTTCAAGAAAACCTGGTACTCTATAAAGATAATCGCCAATTGTCAACCTAACAACATTTCCACGCATTAAGTTATAAGTCGGAGAATAATCAGGATATACTTGTGAAATAAGTTGATTTAATTTGGTATACATCGGAAGTACTTCTGCTCTACTTTGGGCAAATAGTTTAAAGGTAAATCCGATAGTTCTATCAAAGCCCTGATAGGTCCTAAAAGTTTCACCCCTACCTAAGTACTTAAACGTACTGTACTCTGCCTGGTTTGTGTCTGAAATTTGCCCGTCTAAGAATGCTCTAAAAATTAAAGCAATAGAATCTCCTAGATTGTTATTATCTACACATTCAAAAGCAAATTTAATAATATCTTTCGATTCGTTTCCTGCAACTTCCCATGGATCTCTTTCTGAAGGATTGTAGTATAAGCTTCTTCCGAGGAAATCTAATTTATTAACTAAGTCTTGACCTACTCCCCCTAAGTTAGAAGTGTAGCTAATTCTATTGGCAGGTGCTCCTGGATTCCCTATGCCTAAACCTCCTGTTCCGTTTGAAGGATTTGCTATGTTAAAAGCTGAATAATCGCTGTAAGGAATTACAGGGTCATTATCATTGGTTTGAGTTCTAAAGTCTTGTATCGGTTGACCTATAGGAGAGTAATTGCTATTTCCTTGGCTAGCTAATTGCTGATAATTAAAAGCTATAGTAGAATAAGATCGTGCAAGAACTCCCTGTACTGAGAATTTTGGGTCCGGATTTGTATCGCTCAGCTTAGTAATATTGGTATCGGTATACCTGAAAATTCTTGTAGCGCCAATTCCATACACCGATCCTGGACCTCCTTGATAGTTAAATAACTGATTTTGTATAGAAGAAATACCTAGCCTGTCGACAAGGGTAGGATCAATTCCTGTTCCTCCTATTAAATCGGGATTTACTATAAAATCGGAAGTGCCTATAAGCTTTAAAGCTTTTAAAATCGTTAACCTATTAGTAACTTCAGTATTGTTTTCAGGCGCACCAACAATGTAGGCATAAGTTTGCTGAGGTCTTTCGTAAATAGTAGGCGCAACCCCGTGTCTGTTAAAATGTGCACCTGTGCCTTGAAACTGTACTTGTGCTAGAGTGTTTAATGGATCATAAACATTTGTTACAGGTACAAAAGTGTTACCTATTCCGGGACCTGCAAAGGTTAAAGCATTTGGGACTTGTATTCTCGGATTAGTAAGCTGAAGTCCAAGTTGTTTTTCAATAAAAGCAGTACCGCGTGGTGCGTCATTAAAAAACTTTTGAATTCTTTCTCTGTCGAGAGTAGAAGAAATTACACCTGTACCTGCAGTCAATAATTGTGTAATTGCACCGCCTCTTACAGGAAAATCTAAAGCCGTTCTATTAGTTTCATAATAAGCTCTAACGGCAGGAGAAGCGTCAGCGTTATCAATAGGAAATTGCATGTAAGGCTGATTACTGCTTCCTCCTCCTGGTCTATCTCCTCCAAATCGGAGACTGGTTAGGTCTGTTTTAAAATTAATTAGAGGCATTTTAGCGCTTATTAGTAGTCTTCAGATAATCTAAATAGGTAGGTTGCGGTTTAGCATTATACGTAACATCGATAGGATTTTGGCTAACAGGTACCACGGAAGAAGCTAAAGGAACAGAGCTTCCTCTTGCTACTGCAGCTACGTTAGCAGGAGTACCTTCAAAAATACCGGAGGGATTTGTTTGTCCTTGTTTACTTAGCTGTGAATCTCTTATTTGATTGATAATACTCATAGTGTTTTATCTTATAGTTGTTCCGTGATCTTCTTGAATAGCTGTTCTACTCTGTCTACTCCAATTCTCCGTACCCACATAAGTAATTACATTATACACAGGCGTAAGCCCTGTACCAGGTCCAGTTGCTGTCGATGGTTTTGTAGTCTGGGCGTATGCAAGGCCTGGATTAACCGGTGTTGTCATAGTTTCTGCTCCTGGTGCTGAGATTGTAGGTGCTTCACCTCCTGCCGCTCCTCCTATCATAGATGAAAGCCAGGTATATGCTCCGGCTGCTGCAATACCCCCTGCTATTAATCCTGCAGGACCTCCCATACTTGATGCTGCTAAAATACTTGCTACCGCTCTAGCTATGGTTAGCGAAGCGAGTACTTTAGCAACTGTAACAGCAGCTCCCATCATAGAAGGCAGTCTACTAAGTACGCTTCCTATTCCTTCAAATAGACCTTTAAGTCTTTCTCCAAGTTTATTCATTTCTGCTGCGTTAGAAACAAAAGCAGCAAATTTGTCTATAATACCGCCTAGAGGACCTTCGAGAATACTGCCAAGGGTCATCTTCAGTTTTTCTAAAGCATTTTGAAATTTATCATTTATCGAAGACCTGTATAGATCTTCTTCTGCAGATTTAGTTATTAAACCTGCAATCTCTTCTCTTGTTTTACCTTCCTGTACTAAGTTATTGTAAGCTTGCTGCAAAGATTCTCCCTGTTCGGCACCTAATGCAACTGCTTGTTTTTGCTGCAGTAAAATTTTTGCATACTCCTCTACAGACAGTCCCACCAGGTCAGCCTCTGCTTTCCTTGCAATAACGTTTTGATTCATGAACTGATCATAGGTCGCACCTTGCTTATTTAATTCTTCCATTAAATTAGCAGTTTGACCCATCAAGGCATATTCTCTTGCCTTAGTCATGTTTATTTCCCGGCCAGTTAATAATTGAGCTTCAAATTCTTTGCCGATACTACTTTCAAAGTCAAGCAGTGCTTCTCCCTGTTTATTGACAGTCTCAAGTGTAGTACCTAGTTTAGCAGCTCTTGTAATAGCATTACTTAAAGCAGTTACGTTACCTTTGAAGTTGATAAGTACAGCAGAGCTTGTCTTAGCAATTGCTTCGATTAACTGTCTCTGTGTTAACTGTAGCTTATTTCTTGCTCCTTCAATCTGTCTACTCTTTTCAATAGTAGTGTAGACTCCCATTAAAGATTTTCCTGAAATGGAAGCTTGTAATGCAAGCCCTTTCATTCCTTCGGCCGATATACCTAACCTTTTTTGAAGAAGAGCAGCTGTCTCGGTAAACTCCTTGGACTGAGGAACTAGGAAGCCCATCGACTCTGTTAACTCGTTGAAGGTTTTACTTATTTCACTAAACCTTAAACCTGTATTTCTAGAGTCTGTTGAAATTTGTATAAACTGTCGCTGTAGTTCTTTTGCTTTATCTACGCTGACTCCTAAATTTTTTGAGATTTCGAAAGTCTGAGCATTGAACTCTATTACTAGTTTAACGATCTTTTTAAGTAATCCGAAAATTCCAGTAATAATTGCAATAGGGTCAGTAAGAGTTCTACCAATACTTTTGAATACTGCTACCATTCCTGCACCGAAAGCAGCCCAGCGGCTGCCTGTTTTTTCGGCAGATTTCTCTATTTGTCTAAGAACATCCTGTGCATCTATTAAATTACCTAGAATCGGTATTTTTGTTAGTCCTTTAAACAGGTCTCCTATCCTACCTACTGCTCTTTCTCTTCGCTGAGCTACTTCTAAAAGACCTTCTTCAATTTGTAGTTGTTCGTTTAAAGCATTTATGGCAGTATCATAAAAACCTTGCTGTTCTACTGACAAGACTACTCCTTGCCGTTCTAATTCTAAAATTAAACTTTCAAGAGTGGATTGCCTACTTTTTGCTGCGTTAATTCTATCTTGAGTCTTTTTGGAGGACATCAAAGATTTATCTATACCTTCTTGAGCTTTTCTTGTTTTTTCTACCCCTACTGCAGCTCTTTTAAGTTCTCCTTCAAGACTACGAATAGTCTGTGTAGCTGCTCTTTTACCGATTCTATCAAAATTTTCAATTTGATCAGTAAGTTGAGTTCTAAAAGCGCTACCAACTGACTGTAAAGTCTCTTTTAATCTAGCAAAGGTATCATTTAGCCTTTCAGCATTATCAAGATCTTCTTGCGAAGGCCCTCCACCAGATGCGTTAGCAGCATAAAATTTTCTAATAAGCTCCATGTATATAAATAGAGAAAACGGTTATTTTTTAGGTATTCCGCTACTCTGCAAAGCTTTATTTGGAATATTAGGCCTTACTACTTTACTGGAGTAGGTAGGTTTCGGTTGAGTATCAAAGTCTGGAATTGGAGATTTAAAAGTTTTTGTTTTTTCTGTAAGAATCTCTCCTTTTCCGGTAGCTTTGTTGTATTCTTCCTGTTCTTTTTGGTAAAACTCATTGATAGTGTTGAAAGTAAATCTACGAAGCCAAATAGGCATATTATAGACTGTTTCCCAGTCGTACCCGCCTTTTCCATGGAAGACAATTTCGTGTATCTGTCTAAATAAATTAGACCTATATTCCGGTGGAAGGGTAAAAAAAGGAAAGTCCTAGTGGAATATCTACACCCTCCTGCGTGTAGCCGTCGGAACCGACAAAAGTGAAAGTTAAATTTAAGTCCGGAGAGATCTTTCTCATATACTCTCTTAACGCTCTAGCGTCAGTGGCAAGAAGGTAATTATCTACGAAATTCCTAATAGACTTTTTATCTCGATCTCCATTTACGGCTATAATAGACTGTTTGAGTCTTGTAGTAACTTCGGCTGAAGCATTGATTTTTTTTAGTCCTTTTAGCTCTTCTTCGATCTGTTTTTCGTCCCTATGTGTTAAAAGTTGAAAAGTAATTTCGTTTTTAGAAGCCGGTAAGGTAAAAGTAAATTCGTTTACGCCTGTAAAAAAACTATAATCTATTTCTTTATTCTTTATAGCCGATAAGTCTATAACAGCTGTTTCTTCTTCTCCGGTTACAGGATGTGTTATTTTTACTTGGTAATCTTTTCCGTAACCGAGAATACGTGCGGCAATTAAGATAGCATTTTTATCTCCAATTAAAAGATCGTCAAAATCTATCTTAGACATAATCAAGGACTTTAATAACTTATCGAAAACAGTGCCTTGCCTAATATAGTTTTGATTTGACAGGATATCTTCCTCTTTTGCTGTCATATACTTCATTTCAATAACCCCGGAAGATAAAGAGCTCTCTTTAGGATATAAAAGACCTTTCGAAGGTAATTCTACCGTTTCAGTAGGTAGTGAAAAGTTTTCTGGCATAATCTTAATTTAGTTATATATGTATAAATATATCGAAAATAACTTTTGCAGACAACAAAAAAGCCGCTTTTTAAGCGGCTCTTTAATAAAGTGTAAATTAAATTAGTAGTTCAAAATACAGTAATCCATTCCAATTCCTAATTCAATCGTAATTGCGTCTTGATTGGACCAGTCGTAAGATCCGAAGTTTGCAGTCTTAACAAAAGCTCCTTTGATAATCCACTCCGATACTACATCGCCTACTGGACCTAAGATTGATAGGTTGAGGTCTTTTTTGTAGAAGTCAGAATATCCATCACGTCCTGTTACAGACTCGTGTGATAGACGAATCCACTCCATACAGGCTTGTTGGCCGGAAGGAGAGATTGGGTTGTAAAGATTAAGAGTCATATCCTGCCACTCAGCCTTACCTTTAATCTTACGGTAAACGTTGATGTGGTCGAGCTTTACTTCATTCAAGTTAATATTTGGTGCAGTTGCACTCTTAATCATGAAAGAAGGAATGCCGTCAATATACATGATGAAACGGTTCTGAACTGTAGGTTCGTAGGCCGTAAACATTATTTCATTTGGATCTAGTACTGGCATTTTATTCTATGTTTTATATAAATATCTGTTAATACAAAACTTACTTACCAAGAAGTCCGCCTTCGCTAGAACCGCCTGCTGTCTTTTGAACTTTACCTGTAAGTTCTGATCCGATCATTTTTTCGATTTCATCGTAAGACTTACCTGCATATTTAGGATCTTTCTTTAACTTAGATGCCATTTTCTTAACACCTAGCTTAATAAAGCCTGCAATAGCAGCACCGCTTGTACCGAGAATTGCAAGACTTTGTAGGAAAGATTTAAAAGTTTCTGGGTCTGAAAGAAGCTGTTGGATTGGTTCGGCTATCTCTTCTACTTTACCTTTCTTTTCAGCTACTCTAGTCTCCATTTCTTCCATAGACTTCATTTTATCAGTAGCTTTAACTTCAGGAGCTTTTTCTTTTTTATCTTTTTTAACTTTAACCTCTTCCATTCCTGCGCCGAAATTTTTCTTAGACTCAGTGATTACTTGCTTGGCAAGAGATTCAAATAATTGCTTTGATAAATGCAATCTAACTTTCGTATTATTTTTCATCTAAAGGTATTTTTTATTTTAAGCTCCAAATGTTACACCGGTTGGTAGAATGTTGAAATCAAGTTGAATAAATTCAGCAGTTCTAGTTGGCTGTAAGTAAATAGCACCTACAAGCAAGTTACGGTCGATTACATCTGGTGTATTGTTAGTCTCGTCCATTACAACACGGAAGGCATAAAGACCTTGACGCTGTTGTACGTAATCAAGATATGGATTAACTTGAGAAAGGAATCTATTACGTGTTACTGCAGTATTTTGTTCGAATACTAGAGTTTGAGCAATCTGACCAATGTATCCTTTCAAGGCAATCAATAGACGGCGAACGTTTACGCGATCAAGTGCAGAAGCACGAGCCTGTAAAGTCTTTTGTCCGTATACTACTGTACCTTGACCTGGGAATACTGCGATTGGATTAACTTTAGCAGTATAAAGCGTGTTACGCTGTCCTACAGTAAGGCGTCTTTCTGGCTGAATTACAGTTGGAAGACCACCACGGTTAAGACCTGCTGGTGCAAACCATTCGGCTGATACCTTATCGTTGTATTCGTATACTCCTGGAATAATTACAGAAGCTGGTACGAAATTTAAACGGCCGGTCTCGATAGAACGAACTTGTACCCATGGCCAGTAAGTAGCACCATAGCTATTATCGTAAGACTGAGCGGCTTGAGTTACAGTTGCAATAGATTGATTATATCCAACCATATCTACTACTGCAATAGCATCTCCGCGATTTTGTACTGTTGAAAGAAGACTGCTTATTACAGAAGCTGCATTTTGATTAGATACACCAGGTGCATAAATTGAATCATATACATACTGATCTTGGTTAGATAGTAAGTTGATTGCTGTTACGTAATTATCTGGGAATACACCTTCAATGTTAGTAGCAGAGTTAGTACCTGTAGAAGCTATTACTGGAATATTTTCAAAAAGGTTTAGTCTAGCTAGACCGAAAACTCCATATAAAGGTCCTACCGCACCACCGAAAGAGCCGTTTTCAGATCCGCTTCCGTTAGTAGGAATCGAACCAGTATACTGTGAATAGGCTTGACCTTGTGGATTTAGGTAGTTTGGTGTTGCAAGATTAACAGACTTTACTCTTACGTAATTTGAAGCATTAGGATAGCTTCCTGTAATCTCTAAATATTGTTGTCCATCGCTATCGGTAGCTACAGTTTGTGTCTGATCACCGATTACGTATGCAATATAATTGTTCTGGTTAGGATCAAGAGAAAGATTTGTCCAAGTCTCAAGTACAGTCTGGTTGGAAGTATAATCATCACCTCTTCTGATAAGAAGTGTGAATAGTCCGGAAGCAGAATCGGCTTGAGTAATCTGCCATCTAATATTGTTTGCAGAGCCAGAAGGTAAAATACCGTTGGTGGCAGTGAGTCCGTCAGCCCCTTGGTTATTGTTCATAATTGAACCTACTGAAAGGGTTTCAAGTACAAACGGGGTTTCGCCTGCAATACCGCAAGGTACGAGTGAGGAACTAGCTGCAGTATAAGAGCCGCTAGCCACTCTTGTTACAAGTAACGAAGTACCTCCTTGCTGAAAATAGTTGTACGCAGCTTGAGAGGTTAGATACTCGTGAGTATTGTTGCCGGAAACGAAAGTAGTTCCGAATTTAGCCTTATACTGAGAGTAGGAAGTTACAAGAGTTGGGATATTAGGCTTTCCTATTACTGTAGGGCCAATTAAAGCGGCACCTACTGTGACTGGACCTGCTGTTATTTGGGAAAGGTCGTTTTCTCTTAGGAATACGCCTGGTGAAATTAATGCTTCTGCCATTTTAATGATTTATTTCTAGTAATAAATATCAGTCCGTAAAGGCAAAACCTAATTTATTCCCAAGGAGTACCCTTATTTACCGAGAGATGGAGTAATTTCGCCGGTTTCCGGATTAATAACACCGTCCCCGTATTTTTCCCCGAGTTGCTTGAGCTGTTCGCGCTGCTTAAGTGCATTAGATTTGATAGCTTCTTTGAGATTCTCGAGTTCGAGTTCGAGGAGAGTTTTTTGGTAATTCAGTTCTCCTGAGATTGCGGCAAGACGGTTAACTTCAGAACGATTAGCTTGAAATTCTTGTAATTCTTCTGGTGTTAGTTTTTGGGTTTCCATATATTTTTATTTTGTAACTTTTTTAGTAGCTTTTTTAACTTTCTTTTTAGGCTCTTTAGGCTTTACCTCTACAACGGGAGTTTCTACTTTAGGCTCAGGCTTAACGAAAAAACTCTTTAATTTGTTGATAATGTTTACGAGCTTCATGAATTTGTTAGTTTATTAATAAATAGTCCCATATTTTCAGGGTCTAATATATAAATAGCAGATTATATTGCAAAACGAAAAGTTATAACCCCTTAATCCTTAAGTCCGTACTTAATCCAACGATACCATATCCTTTCGTGTATATAATACTGTATAGGCTTGTATATTAACTCGGCAACGCCAAAAGCGGCACCGACCTTTACGGATCCGGTAACAGTCCACATAACTCCAAATCCAATTAATGTACTAAGGATTCGGTAGCTAACAGTTTTAGCTATATGTCGCTTTTTTTCTACGTGCATTATAATTTACCCTCCTGTTTCATCTGTTCACGAATCTTTGTAGCAGATATATCATGAATTTCTTGCGGTGGTACGTGTTCAATAACATCGTATCCAACTCCTCTTCCAATATTAATGGATTCAATATCGGGAATTTTCATGATATGTAAACGTCCCTCTTCAACTAGATCTTTTAATTCGACAGATAGGTTCATTAAAATCTCTTGTGCCGGCCAAGGATTTTTTTCGCTTACAGGAACATCTCTAATACAGAGAAGTACTTTCTTTCCTTCTTCTAGGGCTTGATCAATAAGCCAGCGATGTCCAGCATGCCAAGGTTGCCAGCGGCCAATAAACATTGCATAGGTTCCAGACTTACTCTGGGCTTGAGCTAGGTAGTTCTTCATTTGTATAACGTTTTATTGCGTCAACGCACTCGGCAATTGACAGTTTAGATGTATCTAAGTGTAATATACGTTCTTCTGCTGGAATTTCAAAATCTTTTACGTGAAAATTTTCTCGTCCTCTTTCTCCTTCGTAGGTTAGGTATATCCATTTAACGTCATCAGTTAGGCTGTTTAAATATTCTCTAGCTTCCTGGTAAGGATAAACAAGAGATAAAAAGACTCCATCGCTTCCAATACTATTCATGTAATGGGCAATATCGCTAGCTCTGTTTAAATTCTGAATACGTCCTTCACGGGTAAAGTTCTTATTCTTAAAAATATCTCTTAACTCGTCTCCGTCAATATTCCAGTATTGACCAAAAGACTCTGTGGTTTGTAATTTTTTTGCTAAGGTGGACTTACCGCAATGGGGCTGTCCGAATAATACTACTATCATTTTTTATAATTAAAGATGTCAAAAAACCATTTATGTCTCTCGTAGATCCAGTTATAGGTGTAATCACCTAACACATCTCTTGAATCATCAGGTAATGCACCTAGTGTGTTTCTAATAATATGATCTCCGTAAATACCGTGAACTGTATCGTCTTCAACAGTAATCTGAGGTATATGTGCAAAATCGTGTTTAAAGTAGGGTACTTCGAGGTACTTGTAAATACTTTGCATCATCACTTCTGGATTAGCACATAAGTCTTCGTACTTAATAAAAAGAAATTTTTGTGCTGTCTTATCAAGAATTGCTTGATGTAATTTTGGTACTGCATGTCCAATTGGATGTGATACAGCCCATTTTTCTACTCGCTGGTGTGTAGTGAGGCCAGTTAATTTAGCATTATCAATTTCTCCATGATCTCTATCAGGATTTGCTCTAAATTTTTTCTCCATAGAGGCAAATACTGCTCTCAAATCCCTAACCATAAATAATACTTTAGGGTTTGGATTAATATTATTTACAAGAGAGTAAATAGAGCCCCAATTTCTATTTTTATCTAGAATATAGGGTTTGTCGGTAAGATTGGCTGTATAGCCTTTTAATCCTTCTCTGCAAAAGGCATAGAATCCTTCACGCCACATGTCTTTGTCTCCGGCATATGCTTCTTTATTTCCATTATAACCAATTCTAGCACCTAGTACTAGATCAATCATACCGGAGGTAGGTGTGACGTGAAAATCGGGATTTTGTCCTATTAAATTTTGTAGGAGAGTTGAACCAGCTCTTGGTAGAGAGCTTTGATAAAATATTTTCTGTTGCATAACTTAAATTTATGTAACTAATTTTTAATTTCCAAATTTTCGGTTATATGGTGCAGGTTAGTACTTGAGGTCCTGTATATTCTTCTGTGCATGCTAATATTGCCGACGGTAAGCGACCACCAAAAGCAAGACCGGCGTTTTGAGTACCGGCTCCTGCTAACCTATACCTACTAACAGCTAAAGTACCGCCTACCGACCATGCTGATCCGTTGTATTCTTCCGTACAGGATAATCCTACTGAGTAAAATCCTCCAAATGCTAAACCGGCATTTTGTGTACCTGCTCCTGCTAATTGTTGTCTAGCAACAATTAAAGCACCACCTACTGCCCACGATGAACCGTCATACTCTTCTGTACAGGATATACCATTGGGACTGCCGCCAAATGCTAAACCTGCATTTTGTATTCCTGCTCCTGCTAGCCATTGTCTAGCGGTAATTAAAGCGCCGCCTGCTGTCCATCCACATTCAAAAATAACACCGGCATACTCTTCTGTACAGGATAATCCTGCTCCTCCAAAAGCAAGAGCACATGTGTTTGAATCTCCTGCTCCTGCTAGGCTGTATCTAGCGGTTGATAAGGCACCGCCTGTCGACCATGAAGTTCCATCATATGCTTCTGTACATGATAATATTCCTGAACCAAATCCTCCAAATGCTAAACCGGCATTTTGTGTTCCTGCTCCTGCTAAACGTTGTCTAGCTCTAATTAAAGCACCACCTACTGCCCACGATGAACCGTCATACTCTTCTGTACATGATAGGGTAGAGAAAGATGGAGGACCTTGATAACCTCCAATAGCGAGGCCTGCATTTTGAGTACCGGCTCCTGCTAGCTTATACCTGCTAACAGCTAAAGCACCGCCTGCTGTCCATGATGAACCGTCATACTCTTCTGTACAGGATATACCGGGATCGCCGCCAAATGCTAAACCGGCATTTTGTGTACCTGCTCCTGCTAATTGTCGTCTACCACAAATTAAAGTACCGCCTGAAGACCATGATGATCCGTTGTATTCTTCTGTGCAAGTGCCGAATGGAATACTTCCACCAAAAGCGAGAGCTTCGTTTTGTGTACCTGCTCCTGCTAAACCGCACCTACCGGCTATTAAGGCACCTCCTGACGACCATGAAGTTCCATTATATTCTTCTGTACAGGTGGTAGCAGGAGAACCGCCAAATGCTAAACCGGCATTTTGTGTACCTGCTCCTGCTAATTCTTGTCTAGCAGTAATTAAAGCACCGCCTGTCGACCATAAGCTTATGGTAATACTTCCTACTGAATATTCCTCTGTACAGGATACAACAGTTGGTGTTGATCCGCCAAAAGCAAGAGCGCATGAGTTTGAATCTCCTGCTCCTGCTAAAGAGGCTCTACCTGTTATCAATGGGGCGCAAGAAGCCCATGAAGTCCCGTTGTAGGCCTCTGTACAGGTTACATAACCTGGTGATCCACCAAAAGCAAGGCCCGCGTTTTGTGTACCTGCTCCTGCTAGACATTGTCTGGCAGTAATTAAAGCACCGCCTGCTGTCCATGATGTTCCGCTGTATTCTTCTGTACAGGATACAACAGTTGGTGTTTGACCGCCAAAAGCAAGTCCTGCATTTTGAGTTCCTGCTCCTGCTAAGTAGATTCTAGCAGTAATTAAAGCACCGCCTATTGACCATGCATTTCCAGTATAGGAATACTGCATTCTGTTAAGAGTGGTATCAAACCAAATGTTACCTGCTTTACTTGTATCTGCTGTTGTACCTAGAGTGAGGACTGCCGAGCCTGTTATTAACATATCTAACGAATTTACATATAAATATCGAAGGACTCTAGATACTATTTAAAACTCTATCAATATCAAACATGTCTTTTAATTCTATATATGGACATTCATGTAAATTGTTTTCAAATTGATAATCAAATAGATACGACCCTATCATTTGATTTGCTTTTTTAGGTAGTTTGGCTACAATGTTGTTGTGTAATTTATATCCGAATACTGTAGGCGACGTTCCAATCCAAAATACGGTAGAAGATAATTTAAAAGCGGATGCTGCGTGTTGAAGACAAGAATCAATCAAGACGCGTTTTTGTGCACCTACTAAGATAGCAAATAGTTCAATGTTACTTAACGGTTGATCTACTCTTTCTACTCCTTCTAGACGGTATCCGTCTGGTCTAGTTACTTGAAATATGTGATATTGGGTACTAAACTTATTTACAATAGCTTGAGCTAGGTCTTGTGGTATATCACGAGTCCAAGAATAGCTATATTTTTGTCCTTGTATAGGACCGCCTCCGGTTTGAATAACCATTGTCGGTTTTTGTCTTTGCCACAGACCTATTAGCTGTCTCTGTACAAAGTTTACAGGAACACTAGGCTGTTGTTCGGTATACTTTATACCTAATAAATCACACCAGTTTTCAATAAGGTGCTTTGTTTTAGTAATATGCCCTGTTTGATTATAAGGTTCGTGTCTAGAAACAATTACATCTTTTCCTTCAATATAATCTTCATAAAAATAAGGTGCTTGTGCTAAATTATAAACTCTATCGATATAAGGATTATTAAGAAAAGCTTCTGGATAGGAAACAACCATTATAAGTTTACGGTCAGGATACGCTTCTTTTATGCTCTGACATAAAGCAGTTGCTGCAATATTTTTACCTAATCCCCCCTGTACGTGCCAAATAAAGTATTTTTCAGTTGAGTTTGATTTAAATTCTACTACACTTTCTTTTACTTCCTGTTTATTAGGATTATAAACGTAACCTTGCTGTGTTGCCATATTAAAATAATAATTCAGTTAAACTCATTTCATCACCAAAACCTACTTTCGGTACTACATTAAACGCTAAACTATGTCTAGGTTTATCAGTTTTATTCAAAGGTACTGAATGCATAAGATAGGATGGAAATAATACTAATAATCCTGGTTCAAAAGTAATAGAAAATTCTTGCCAGGCATATTTTAAATCTTTTTTCTTTAATACTGTTTTGGGCTGTATGTAAGAAGCATTTACACCTCCTACGTTTTTATGGAATTTAATAGCTGGAGTTTTTTCTTCTGCTTGTCCATAATAAAATACACCTGAGATTAATCCATTTGGATGAACATGAGCTGTATGATGTTGTCCAGGAGCTTTAACCGATACCCAAGATTGGCCAAATCTATACTCTGAATAGTCGTATCCAAGCTGGGCTGCATAAATTTGAACATTCGATAAAATAAATCTAGCTAGATCGACGCACTCGGGTTTATCTAGTAGGTAGCTATCCTTAGATCTGAATCCGTAATTGTCATGGTCGGAATCTGTACCCATATCTTGCTTATCAAAAAAAGGTATTACTTTTGCAAACTCAACAGGAATCATTGTTGTGTAAACCGGTGTTGGAAATAATTCCAACATTTCATAATTAACTTGCATAACGTCCAAATATTATTTCTGATATTGTTTCTTTATCTCCTAATGTTCCTTTTGTAAGTGCATTTACACCTAAAGCCTTCCTAACTTTATTTGTTTTATTAGGTGGTACACCATGGGTAACATATGATGGGAATATAATAAAATTATTTCGTTGAGGTGTAAAATAAATTTCCTCTTGTGAAAAGGGATGTTGCTGATAATCGTCTTGTAAAGATGGTTCTAAATAAGTTCTATACTGTGATCCGGCTACTTTACTGGAACATATAGCAGCATCACCTGGTTGGTGATCGTAATAAAATACTCCGGCTAATAACGTATTAGGGTGAGTATGTGCTTTATGAAACTGTCCTGGTTCTTTATATGTTAACCATGATTGTGCAAACTGCAATTCTTTGTACCTGTACCTCATTATGTTAGTTGCAAAATCCTCAAAGCATTGCATAAAAAAACGGCGAAGTTGCAAACATACAGGATGATCAATTATGTAGCTATTTTTTGAAATCCACCCATATGGACTAGTACGTCCATCATTCATTTCACAACTATCAAAATATTTTACTATTTCAGTAGTATCTCCTTCGTATGTTGTAACATACAACGGAGTTGGAAACATGGAAAAAACTTTTGATTCAGCCATTTTTATTTAAATTTATGAAAACTTTCTATATAATCCAAATGATGTTGTGTAGGAGGTAAAGTTTCCGATAATTGTGGTGGTTTTATTTCTTTTGGTACTGGGGTGTAAAACTGGATATTACGGGATGCTATAGTCTGTGCAAGCATCATTACATCATAATCATTTTTATGTAGATCACAATATGCGTTTAAATCTTTTATAGCTAAAGTCCAATCATCCCACTTGACATGTTTTTGATCTATCCAAAATGGAGTGTCAAGTCTATGACACGTTTTATATTGATTTAAAATAAATGTAGTCCAAAATTTATATGATTTTTTTATAGCTTCATTTGCTAATGTAAGTGTAATACTATGGTAGTTGTTATTGGTTTTTATACTTTTATCTCTAAAATTTGAATAATAATTACTAAGTATTTTTTCTAACATAAAAGTAACAGTATTTGTAAGAGCTAATCCAGGTGCATCAAGCGGTTCTAAAAACCCATTTGCCATTCCTATTGAGCAACTATTAACTTTAAATGTTTGTTTATTTACTCTAGGTCTAAAATCGACTACATTCGGAACAATTGATTTATCTCCGATATCTGTAGTAAATTCATCTATAGCTTGATCTACACTTATGTGATTTTCTGAGAAAGTATAGCCTGTACCTATTCTTTCCCATGTTGGAGTAATCCATCTCCATCCATTTTTCATGGTTTTTGCAACTGTATATGGATGAAACTGCTCTCTTTTGTTTGTATAAGGTAGAGGATAAACAACAGCTTTAGTAGTTAAAAGTGTATCTCCAATACTATCATATTGTTCATTAAATACATTCTTTACTTTTAAATTTTGTCCTGTTGTGTTAACAAAGTAATCTGCCTCTATAATATCACCGCTTTCTACTACTAGACTAGGAATATATCCTTGCCCTTCAATATTAACATGACTAACAGTATCTGGAATGAAATTAACTTTTGGAGATTTAAATGCTTGTTTCTTTAAAAACTCAATATACTGACCTGCGTCAAAATGATATGTGTTTGGATATTCATTTTCTACTTCAAATCCACTATTTTCAGGAAATACATTATTTTTTCCTACTACTTCTTTCCAAATAGTTTGTCCGTAAATGTCATGTATAAATGTATTAGGGTCTTTATTACCTAAAAGCATTATATACTTTCTAGCAGATAATCCTGTTTTTTTGAATGGTATTTCTGATTTAAAGAAATGTATCCAGTCATGACTACTCCAACCTTTGTAATATACTCCGTATTTTACAGCAGCATGAGATTCTCTAATAAATTCACCTAATTCAACCCCAAACTTTTCATGCGCTTTAGGTAACGTCAACGTAGTAGATTCTCCAACTCCGATGTGCGGTATTTTAGGAGAACCTATAATAGTTACTTTATCTACAAACGATAATTCTTTAAGTTGATTTCCGACTAACCATCCACTTGCTCCCGATCCTACT
>Ga0099848_1000183_pt1 | contig 27140 bp, 33 predicted proteins | sample CB_VirMetaG_3_FD_78179 | JGI IMG/M metagenome (GOLD analysis project Ga0099848, IMG submission 78179) | Freshwater to marine saline gradient viral communities from Chesapeake Bay - CB_1508_1S Viral MetaG | ecosystem: Environmental > Aquatic > Marine > Coastal | place: USA: Chesapeake Bay...
AATGACTCGCAAACACTTCAAGGCTATCGCGCAAGCGCTAGCCCGCTACCGCCAAAAAATTCAATACGGCCACACCTATGGGGAATCTGAAGATTTCTCACTTCTCATTGATGACCTCATGGCCATCTTCCAAGAAACAAACCCCCGATTCGACAAAAAACGATTCTGGGACGCAACACACGCATGACGGGAGGGGACCCCGCAAGGGGTCCCCTACACCGCCCGCCCTGGAAACCAAGTGGACGATTGATTGGTTGGTTGCCTGTCGGTTGATTGCCTGCCCCATGGAAACCAGACGGAAAAATAGCCTGCCCGATTGCTCGGACAAACCAGCAGACGAATTACCCCTTTGTGTGTGTTTCGAGTGGGTGTGTTGTGTGTGCCTTTGGTGTGGCCCACGTAGGGCCCTTAGGCCCGGAGTGTGGGCCACTTGATGTCTTCCCCTCTTATTTCCCCGATAACCTCCTTGATGGAGGTTAGCGGGGAAATTTATATAGGTCAACCTTGCAAGTCTGGTGTGAAATTGTCGGCCTAGTGTTTATGTGGTATCGGAGCGCGACACGCCCACGAATTTGCAAGTCAGGGTTGCAATACTTGACAGAGTACGCTAACCTCTAGTTATGAGGTCAGAGATACTGGCCAGATAGGACGAAACAATGAGTTACAAAATTATTGGAGACCGGCTCGACGCCAGTGTGCACTACGACGGTGTGCCTGATGGCACCTACCTGAAACTCAGCGCCACCACGATTGTGCCTGTTGAGTTTGATTATGGCTACCAAGTCGCCTACACAGAATTCCGGGCACCGAGTAGCACGTACACCACGACAGACCGCCTCGCAATATGGGAGCTGGTCAACGAACACTACGTTGATGAGTTTGTCGGAGTTTGGACTGACGACGAAGGCGTGACCTGGGTTGAGAAGTGCTACTGGATAGAGTCTGAGTTCCCTGCAGTGGAGCTAGGCAAAGCATGGCACCAAAAGGCAATCTGGGACTGGTCGGCTGATGAGGAGGTGACCCTGTGATTGTCAAACAAAAAGCAAACGACTGGAAGGGTGCGGTCAGAGCCATTAGGCAGGCAGGCATCCGAGTCAAGACAACTATCCAAGCTTGTTGCCCTGGCTGTATCGACAACGACAAAGAAGGCATTATCGACGAACAACCGTTGGTGTTCTCTTTGCGGAGCCGATTCAGCAGTATCGATGGTGGCGTGTTGTATCACCAGAATATTGCTGGCACGGAGCTGGCCGACAAGTTGGACAACATACTGTACAACCACCGACTGATATACCAGTGGGACAAGTCTGGTAGTAAAGCTATCATTGTCGACCTGGACCCCGACACACCACGACGGAGGTACGAATGAGTGACCTCTACCAAGTGAGACGTATCAACGAGTTCTATACCCGTGGCGGTTCACGTCGACGACGTATCGAACACGGACAAGAGTTGACGGTTGCCCGCATTGGACGTGTCAAGTTTGTGGCGCACGTCATCTCGGGTGGCGACACGACACGTATTGTGGAGTGGCTTGACGTAAAGGACAAGAAGGGCATGATACGTTCTGTCCGACCCGACGAGATAAAGCGGGTGCATTACAAGAAGAAGGGATGGTTAAGATAGTGTTCAGAGTTGAGTATCAAACAACTGGTGGTGCGATTGGCTGGTTGAACACGCAGTACGATGACCCGGATGATGCTGACATGATTGCGAAGCGTCTCGTCGGGCATGACAACAGTGACATCAAGCGCACGACTGTAATTGAGCAGGCTGGTCATGTTTACTCGCAGTGGGTGGCACGATAATGTGTGAGCTGTGTGATAAGCGTGAAGCGACAACTGATGGATTGTGTGACTTGTGCATGGAGCGCAGGTATTGGGATTACCAAGAGAGCAGGGTGTTCTGATGCTTGACCGTATGCCCCTGTATACCCCGCGCCCCGATGGAACAATTTCCAAGTGGACGCCACTGGAGCGTAAGGCGTTGTACTATCACGGCTTTCACGACACGGTGGATGTTGATTGCAATGCGTGTGCGTGGGAGGATGCGATATGAGTACGCTAACGTGTACACTGTGTGAAGAGCCAATGGAGCCTCATTTCAGTGGTTTGTGTGACGACTGCTACTGGCTTGAGACGAGATTGGGAAGACAATACAAAGGAGCAACTGATGCAACTGACAATGATTAGTGAGACGGTGAACCAGTTACAGTCACCGACCTACGACATCAACGTATGGTCTCGGGAGGGTTACGTGTATCTCACGTTTTACCCGCTGAGGTATCCGGGTGACAAGTATTACCCTGACGCGGACTTGGAGCACGGTCTGCCTGTTGTCGACACGAGTACGTTTTACTCGTTGAAGATTGACCGCAGGTCTCGTGGCCCGTTGCGTCGTGACGCGTTGGAGTATTTGCGCAACCTGGTGAATGAGGACCACTTTGACTATCCGGAGCGTTATCCCGCTGAGTTGTGGGATGACGAGGACGGTATGGACTGGTGGAGCTGTGAGACGGTGCTGACGAAGGCACCTGAATTGATTAGGGACTTTGTGTCCACACTTCCAAGAAGGAGCAACTGATATGTGGTACGTGAGAGCTAAAGATGGCACGTTGGAGCTTGTGCACAACTTATCCACAGCCAAGTTTTATGCACGCAAGTATGGGACAGCCATCGTTGATGGTTGGACCGGGAGGGAGTATGCACCATGATGTTTGAGCCTCCTTACCCCATCATGTCTGACGACATGTTGGAGGAAGAAGAAAAGTCAGACCCTGATGACTGGCATGACCAACGACAGTTTGATAGAGCTTGTGAGGAGCTAGGACTATGACGATTCGTATGGTGTCTCGTTGTTTGGAGTGCAACCACATGTATTGGGGTGAAGATTTTGATTACGACATTCACATGTGTGTTGGTTGTGCTGAGCATTGGAACCCGGAGGGTGAAGACGCGTGATACACACTGAGAAGAACAGGTTAGCTGTGTTGTTCACGCTTGCTTTGGCTCGTGCACCGCTTTCGATTCCGGACCTGGCGAAACGTACAGGCAGGTCATACAACACGGTGAAAAAGGTTGTGACGAAAGAAGTGCAGGTCAGCACAGTGCCTGGCAAACCTACGCGTTACCATCTGGCGATGCCTGAACAGTTGCAGAGTGATGTTATCCGTGTGTCGGGTGAGCAACCTGCTGAGGGTTGGGTGCGTTGGACAGCGAAGGTGCGTCCGAAGTTGATTGAGCTGACAACTTTGGATAAGACACGACAGCTCGACGAAGTAAAGAAGCAGGGCATGATTCTGGAGGCGCTTGGTATCAACCTTGTGTCGCTTGGGCGTGCACTACAGAACAACGCGGACCAGCCCGACTGGTATACGCAGATAGGCGGTAATGAAGATGGCACTGTTGAACGGGTTTCTTGACCCGAACGACGACTTCTGGGTCGACGACTTGTATGACATGGACGACGACCAGTTGCGTGCAGAAGCACAACGCTACGAACGTGTAGCCAAAAAATATGAGCAAGTGAAGGACAAGCGGAAACTGGGCGAACAGCGTTTGTCATACCAGTTCGCATACTTGCGACACCACGAAGCATTGAAGATATTGGAGGCAAAGACAAATGTTTGAGTTCTGGTATTTGACGTGGGCCATTGGGACCGGGTTCATCATGGGCATGGTGGCCTATCGGCTGATGCAACTTCTTATCCGATACATCATGTCCCCGCGTCCTCGATACAGGAGACATGGCCGTTGACATTGTTTGATGAGGTCAGCGACCTTGAGGCTCGCAGACGACAGAAGCTTGCTGATGCTGAGGCTAAGCGCAAAGAGATTGCCAAGTTACTTGGTGGTTTGCAGGATGACGAGAAGGCTGAACGTGAGCATCGTCGTCAGATGCGGGAGGTCAAGAAGCAACAGGAGGCCCAGCAACGTAGAGAAGAATCTATTGAGCAGGGTGAGGCTGTTAAGGCGAAAGCTGAAGAGTTAGCTAACTTTTATCTGCAACGTGCTGTGGGTAAGCCTTGGTATAGCGGTAACGATGAGGTGCCACCTATCCTTGACTTCCAATGGCGTGGCGCATTGTTTGGTGCGGGTGCGGGACGTTGGATTCTGGGCGATGGTATGGGCTTGGGCAAGACACGACAGAGTGTTGGTTGGCTCGACCTTGTCGATGCCAAGCGTGTGCTGGTGGTGTGTCAGGCTGACATTTGTGACCAGTTCGCGGGCGAGCTGATGACGCTTGCGCCACACCGTGACGTGTACAACTTGTACAAAAAGACGCCTAAAACGCGTCATGCGCAGATGGACAAAATAGTAGGCGCGGACCAGGCTGTTGTGATTGTCAACTACGAAATTTGGCGACGCGACAAGGATTTGTTGCGCAAGCTTATTGCGTGGCAGATTGACACGGTCATCGTTGATGAAGCGCACAACCTAAAAAACACGGCGACATCTAACTTCAAAAACGTGGAAGCGATTATCAAAGCTGATAATCAGTGTGCGCAGTGTGGGGACTTCATGGAGGGTTTATATGACCCGAAATATAAACCACGCCTGGTACCGCGTCTGTGCGCCTCCTGTGGCTGGCGGAAAGGTGCTGGAGGGGAGACCTACAAGTATTTGTTGGATGAGTGGTTGTCGACGAAGAGTGTGAAGCATGTGTGCTTTACGACAGGTACACCGTTGCTAAACAGTCCGCTTGACATTTTCTCGATGCTAAACTTGTGTGACCCGATGCTGTTCAAACGCAAGACAGAGTTTATTCGCTCGTTCTGTATCCAAAACTATCACTCGGGCAAGGTTGAGTTCCGTGACGGTCAGCTTGAAAACTTGAAGCCTTTGATTGCTGGGCGTTTTATTGCAAGAAGCAGAGACGACGCAGGCATTGTGTTGCCTGTGCAACGTAAGCACATTGTGCGTGTCGACATTGACCCTGAAACGTATAGCAAACAGTACAAGATTATTCGCCAACTGTCGGAGCGTGCCTCCATCATGTTGGACAGTGGCGAACACATGACAGTGATGCATTTGATTGCGCTGATTACCCGCAAGCGCCAAGCAAACGTGTGGCCTGCAGGTATTGAGCTGACAGATTATGACGGCAACGTCATATTTTCTGTGGGCAGTGAGGTGCAGGAGTCAGCGAAGATTGATGCGCTTGTAGAGCAAGCGTTGATTATGCATAAGCAACAGCGCAGACAAGTAGTATTTAGCCAGTTCAGTACAGCGCTAGAAGCTTTGCGAACCAGGCTTGAAGCGGAAGGGTTGAGTGTTGCATTGCTGACAGGTGCAACACCTAAGAATTTGCGGCAAGAAATTAAAGACAATTTCTATTTGGCTAAGGGAGAAGAACCACGATGGGACATCGTACTGTGCAACTACAAGACGGGTGGGACGGGCCTAAACCTGACCAGTGCAACTGTTACGCACATACTCGACGAAGAATGGAATCCGGGCAAGAGGGACCAGGCTTACGCGAGGACAGACCGCATTGGCCAACAGCAAGAGAACGACGTGTACATTTACCGAGTGCCAGCGAGTATCGACACTTGGATGAGCAACACGATTCACCGTAAAGAGCAGATGGTGTCGGCGTTCAACGATACAATGACAGAATCTGAAGGCGAGATGACGGCTGAGAGCTTGAGCGAAGCGATGAAAAGTGGTGAGGTACTGTGACATTTGACCCCGACAAGTACGAAGAAGCATGGCTTGACCTGCACTTGAAACTGTACGAACCACACCAAGACGACGTTGCCATCATCGAGATAGAACGCGGTGTCGGCAGGCCAATGGCTGAGCCAAGTGATATCACTGATATCACATCGACAGGGCGCAAGCGAGCCGCAATGATGTACCCCATTTTCAAAGACATGAAATGTGAGTGGGCTGGGCTCAAGTATGCAGGTGGCGGTGTTGAACCCATCATCGGCTGTGCGGGCAGTATTATTCAGCCCACCAAAGGACCTGACAAAGGAGACAGGCACCACGGGCCAGACAAGAACGTCATCAACAACGCACCCGACAATGTGCACAGGATTTGCAGTACCTGCCACAACAGATGGCACGCAATGAACAACAAGTATTATGGCGAGCGGCCACCAGCCGACGAGCCATACCTGCCCAAGCAGGAGTACAAGAAACACGATGCAGAAACTAAAGCGACTGAAGAAGAGATAGCAGAAAACGAAGAATGGTGGGCGACACGCCGTAAATTGACAAAGGGTGTAACCCTCGATTAGTGTTACGCTAGTAACAGGACGGAGATGAAAATGCAACTATGGATTGATTTGGAAACAACTGGTTTGAGCCCTGACAGTGCAGAGATTATTGAAGTTGGCTGGTTTGTGAGCGACAACTGGGAATGGCTCACGCAACCGCAATTTGCTGTGGTTACGCCAGACAAAACTACTTGGGAGCTGCTCAAGCAAGACCTTGTTGTGCAGACAATGCACACACAAAACAATCTGGTCCACGAGCTTACCTATGGTGACACGCTGATGATTGAAGACATTGAAGACCAGATTCTGGATGACCTACGGCCACTGCAGGCACAGACGCCTAAGCAACCCGTCATCCTCGCTGGTTCAAGTGTCCACTTTGACCGGGGCTTCATCAGCGAATACATGCCACGTCTAGACAGGCAACTGTCTCACCGACACTTGGATGTGTCGACACTCCGGATGTTCTTTGACAGCCTTGGTTATGCAAACCTTGGCGACGACATGCCGTTGTCGAACCACCGTGCCCAAGACGACATTGTCAAAAGCTACGAGCTGGCTCGCAAATACGTAAACCTGGTGAACCTCATGTCTGAACTACGCGAAGGAGCAGAAAATGCCCAGCGTTAGTCACAGCGAAGTCGACAGCTACCTGTTGTGTCGACGCAAACACTACTACGGCTACGGTCTTAGCCTGCAACGTGTGCAAGAAAGCAACAGCCTTGCCACTGGTACTGCAGGCCACAAGGTTTTAGAAGTTTTTTACAGCACAGTTGCGTCCTACGGGGACACAGCTGGCGAGCAAAAAGAAAACTTTGAGGCGGGCCTATTGGCAGCTAGAGATGCGTATGCAGAAATAGTCAGGGAAGGCTATGAAGACGCATCTAATCGGGCCCGCCTCGAAGACATTTTGTTTGACGAAACCTACGGCTACTTCGCCAACGAGTACATACTCAACAGCGGAGCACGTATCTTAGCTGTCGAAAAAGAGTTCAACCTGCTTTACGACACTGACAACGATTCAACCTACCCGTTTGTCGTAGACCTCGTCATTCAAGACAAAGAAGGCAAGTATGCAGTAGTCGACCACAAGTTGGTGTACGACTTCTACACGCCAGAACAAACGGACCTGCAACCACAGATTCCCAAGTACATCGGCGCGTTGCGTGCACTTGGCTTTGAGATTGAGTACGGTGCCTACAACATGCTTCGCACCCGTAAACTCAAAGACCCCAAGGCAGACAACATGCAGTATTACATGATGTTAAAGCCCAACACACAACGTGTTGTCAACACCTTCATGGAACAGCTGGGTGTAGCTGCTGAGATTCAAGCACTAAAAGACTTGAGCATCGAAGACCAGGAGAAGAGGGCTTACCGCACAGCCAACAAGATGGTGTGCCAGTCCTGCTCATTCCGCGACATCTGCTCAACAGAATTAGTTGGCGGCAACGTCGAACTAATGAAGAAAACTGAATACAAAATACGCGAACGGCGAGAGTTTGCTCCCGCCACAATTGAAGGAAGCACTAATGAATAAACGCCTTGATGAAATCCTTGGGCGCATGACCGACCTTGGGTCAGAGAAAGTTGCTAAGAACCTGATGGCAATGCTGTATGGCAAGCCTGGTACTGGCAAAACTGTCCTGTCGGTTGCGCTCGCACAACAGATAATCAAACCAAAGCAGAAGGTGCTATACATCGACACCAAAGAAGGATGGGTGTCGCTGGAGAACCACCCCAAGCTGCTCAAGAATGTCGTACGTGCCGAGTACAATGCGTTCTCTGACTTTGCCGTAATCGCTAATGCGATTGCGACAGGCGAGAGCGGGTTTGACAAGGTCGGCGCTGTCGTCATCGATGAGTTCTCTACTGCCGCAGACATGCTGCTAGACGACCTGTTCAGGCAAGACGTTGGCGCACAAGCCGACGAAATCCCTACAGAAGCCTTAGACGCCCGGCTGTACAAGCCTCTGGGTGATGCGTGCCGCAAAGCAGTAGAGATGTTTCAAAACCTTGCAGGTGTCCACGTCATCCTCGTAGCTCACGAGCGCGAAGTTGTCGACCACCGCAAGGTCAAGGTAACTAAGCCCGGCTTTACCCCGAAGAACAATGACGGGTTGCAGAAGCTGATGCACGTTACCGCACACGTCACCAACGAAATCAAGGGAGCTGGTAAGAACATCAGCTACGAGCGTCTGGTACAGTCGCACCCTTCAGCGTTGGTTGACGCCAAGTCACGCATTGGTGGCTTACCCTTAACCTCCACGCCGGAGGACTTCATTGCCGTTATTGCCGACTGGCTTGGCGACAACACCAAAGGCGTGGTAGCAGAGGACAAAACCTTGGCCTCTGATGAACTGCCTGACGAAGGCGTGCCCGTCTCTGAAGAGTACATCGAAGACGACGAGCCCGTCTACACAGGCGAATAACTGATAACACTGAAAGGACAAGAAAATGGCATTGCTTGAAGACTATGGCATTGACACCTCTGACATTGAGGCACCGTCATATGACCTTGAGGACGGCATCTACGAATTTGAAGTCGGAGATGTTTATGTGAAGCAGGGAAGCCAGGCTTACCCTGACCGCTCATGGGTCATCATGGAGTACCTTGTCGGAGACACCGGAATCAAGAAGAGCGAACTCTTTGAGCTTCCGCAGGACCCCGAGAACCTGACTGACCGGGAACGCACTAAGCTTGGCTACTACGTGGCACGGCTTATGGACCTTGGTGTTGCACGGGATGAGGTCAACAGCGTTGACCGTGACGACCTGATTGGTCTCCGTGGAACTCTCCAGCTTTACAGCTCTGCTGGTAAAGGCAAAAACGCTGGTAAGATGTTCCAGAACATCAAGAATGTAAAGGTTGGTAAGTCTTCTGGCGCTCCCCAGCCAGCCCAGAAGAAAGCCCGTCAGACCGCTGCTGATAACCCCTTCGCCTAGCAGCGACGGGCAGGTGGCCCCGAGTTTTAAACCTTTGTACTCGGGGCCACCATTCCCCTAAGGACGAATAATGGATGCGACGACAGAATTAACAGAGTTTTACAACTACATCTGGGGCGAAGACCCCGTAACCGACAGCCCCACATATGTGTACATACCTGTCGAACACGAAGGCAAATGGGTGCCTTACATGTTTGCGTGGCCTCGTCAACGAGCAGGCGTCATCAAACACACACTGAAATGGTCAGCTGTCAAAGCCAACGTGTTCTACTCACCAGCACTATACAAGGCTGCTAAGCCAATTAAAGAGAACGTTCTCGGCAGTAATGTGCTGTGGGTTGACTTCGACGGTAACGCGCCGCAAGAGTGGCCAGACGAAGAACCCGACGTAGTATACATACCACCACCGACACTCATTGTGCAGTCCTCTATTGAAGGGCACGAGCACTGCTACTGGAAGCTTGATAAGTTTCTGGACAACATTGAGACACTAGAAGACCGAAATAGAGCGATTGCGTATTTGATGCACGCGGATACGTCAGGCTGGGACGCCGACCAAATCCTGCGTCCGATAAGGACAACTAATCACAAGCGCAACATGCCAGTGATTGTGAAGGAGTGGGAGCGTGAAGACGCGTTACAGTCTTGAAGATTTTGCTCAAATACCGTCAGCCAGAAAGATTGTTAGCACTGACATAGTTCTTGGCAAACTGCCTTCTCTTGACGAGGTCAGGTCTCTCGCACACTGGACCTCCGACCTGCTGGAAAAGTTTAACCGAGACGCCAAATACTTTGAAGGGCCGCCGAAGAAGGACAGGTCTGCGGCCATGTCGGAGCTGTCACACTTGGGTGCTGAGCTGGGCTGGCATGACGAGCAGATTGCAGTAATGCTGTATGACGCTGACGACAGGTGGGGCAAGTACAAAGGTCGTTATGACCGTGACCGGCGCATGGCTGACTTCATCAACCGTGCTCGACAGAAGCACGGTTACAACTCGTTAGACAATGTTGACCTGACCAAGATGATTGAGTCGGCCAACCAAACTACGCCTATCATGGGCGAGTCCAAACTGATTTATGGGTATCAAGAGTTTGTCGATGCCGAGTTCAAGATTGAGTGGATACTTGACGGCCTGCTTGCGCAGGGCGGTTTAGGTTTGATTACTGGGTACCCAGGTACTGGTAAGACCCAGTTTTCTATAGCTGTGGGGGCGCACCTCGCACTCTCCAAAGAGAAGTTCCTGAAATGGTCCAACGTCGCAGGGTCAAAGAAGGTTCTCTTTCTGTCGCTGGAGATGGGTGCGGCCCCACTTAATCATTTCATGGGCACCATTGCCAAAGGGTACGACGACATGAACACGCTTAACCGCAACTTCCTCGTCGCACCCTTTGGCACGCCCGTATATCTCGACACGCCCGAGGGTCAAGTATTTCTTGACCAGATAATGAATGAGCACATGCCCGACGTCATCATTATCGACTCACTGCAGAAGGTGTCGTCTAAAGAGCTGACCGACGAGCAAGCGGTGAAGACGTTGATTCACTATTTGGCCACGGTACGTGCCAAGTATTCTTGCGCCATGCTGATGATTCACCACAACCGCAAGAAACCAAACGATGGGCAGAAGAAGGGTGTAGAGCTGTCGGATGTGTACGGCTCTACGTACATTACGACAGACGCTGACTTTGTAGTGTCGCTCAAGATTGTTGAGGGTGACCTGCTGCAAGTCGACACGCTGAAGAACAGGCTCGGGCCAACTTATGACCCGTTCCAGATTGAACGTAACCCAGAGACGCTTGGGTTTACGTCAGAACTAGGTAGAGTGTTTGAACAATTTGGAGTGAGAGATGGCGATATTGAAATCTAAAGATATTGATGCGGAGAGCCGCAAAGTATTAGAGCTGTTAGCTGCTAACCCAGGAAGCGTAATAGCGCTGGACACGGAAGCCACAGGCATCAGGGTTGCATCCCACGAGGACACATGTATCGGTGCAAGCATTGCTGCTGTAATTGGTAACAACGCGTTCAGTCATTACTTTCCTTTCCGCCACGAAGTAGGCGACAACATTGGGACCGAAACCTTTAACTTGTTTAAAAAAGTTATGGAAGAAGGCGAGCACACATTTGTGTATGTCAACGCACAGTTCGACATTTTATCGCTGGAAACTGTGGGCATTTATCTTGGTCCCGAAAACTTTTATGATGTGCCGACGATGGCGCATCTTATTGACGAGAACAAACCTTTTGCCAAGAGTCTTGACCAGCTGTCGCAGCATTACATTCACAAAAGCATTGGCAAGGTTAAAGACATCAACATTGAGCGCGAGAAAAAATCTGGATGGACAAACACAGACTGGCGTACCATTTGGGATTACGCTGTGACTGATGCGCAATTGACGTGGCGGCTGTACGACATTTTGCGTAAGCGGCCTGAGTGGTTGGCGTTGCCTGAAGATTTTTGGCAGCACAAACAAAAACTGATTCGCGTGTTGTTGTCGATGAAGCGAAAAGGTGTACAGATTGATGTACAACTTGCCGAAGAATATGTACAAAAAGGTGAGGCTGAGATGGCTCGCATTGTCGAAAAGCTTGGCATCAACCCTGCTAGTCCTAAGCAGATGCGCAAGCTGCTGATTGATGACCTGGGACTTCCTGTTGTCAAAGCTAGCCAACGTACTGGTGCACCCAGTTTCGACAAGCAAGCTATGACCAAGTATGACGAAATGCTGGAGAAAATGGACTCTCCGGTAGCCACACTCATCAAAGAGTACAGAGGCTGGCAGAAAGCCGTCACAGCGGCCTACAGGCCCTATCTGAGCCTCCGTGGACCTGACGATAGGCTCAGATGCTCATATAAGACTCACGGGACCGCTACGGGCCGTCTGAGCTGTTCTGAGCCCAACCTACAGCAGATACCAAAATCGTCTGACAAACCTTGGAACGGCAAAGTTAAAGAGTGCTTTATTGCCAAACCAGGATTTACTCTGGTCAACGCCGACTTCTCACAGCTAGAACTGCGCCTAGCCACAGCCTACGCAGGAGAAGAAGAACTCAAAAAAGTGTTCCTGGAAGGACGAGACATCTTTACCGAAATGTCCAAACAACTGGGCATGTCGCGTCACGACACCAAAACACTTGTTTACTCCATGCAGTACGGGGCTGGCGAGCAACGCATCATGGACGCGTTTAATGTCGACAGAGAAAAAGCAAAAGAAATCCGCGCCAACTATTTTGCTACATATCCACACTTTCGTAGGTTTAATGACAGATGCTCAGCAAAAGTAGAGCAGTCCGGTTCCATCAAAATTTGGTCAGGACGCGAACGACACTTTGAAAGCACCAGCGAATCCTATAAAGCAATGAACAGTGTCATCCAAGGAGGAGCAGCAGACATTGTCGAACGCATCATGGTTCGATGCTTTGAAGAACTCGAATCCGAGGATTGCTCAATGTTGCTTCAAGTCCACGACTCTATTACATTTGAGGTACGGGAAACCAAAGTACACCAATACATAGAGAAGATACGGACAGTTATGGAAGACGTTAACGCCGTAACAGGTGAAGTTAACTTCGATGTCCGATTTGCAGTAGATGTAGATTATTGGGTTCCCAAGAAGGACGGCGAATAAATGGTAACGATACTGTACGAGTGCCCCAGCTGTGGCTATTTAGACAACGACCAAGAATCAGCCACCAACCACTGCCTCGATAGCGAAAGCCACCTGTGGTAATCAGTGTTGACCCAGGAGACACAACCGGCATCGCATACTGGAAGGATGACGGTGAATTCATCGAACGCGAAATGTTGGACTTCGACAGTCTCCTCGAAAGACTGGAAGCGTTAGAAGGCGTCACTACCGTCGTATGCGAAGATTACCGGCTCCGTCAGGGAAAACAAATGGTCCAGACCGGGAGCAGGTTCCCCGCCGTACAAGTCATCGGAGCGCTGAAAGCTTACGCAAAACGACACAAAGCCAAGATGGTTCTACAGGACGCATCCGTCCTCGTAGTCGCAGAACTACACTCCGGCGAACACCGCCCCAAGACCCATAAGAAAAGCCATGATGTAGACGCTTACAACCACGGTTACTATTTTTTTGAAACTCAAGGTATCCTCCGTCCCAAGCCTTTGTGATAATATTTAGTGCACCCTCAGTTTCCGTCCTAGCTGGGGGTGCGTTACTTTATAGAGTACAAGTGGTCTTCGATGCGTTTCACAGCATCTTTAATACTTGACCCGCCATTTGTTTTAACTTCTTGTTCCACATTCTCCAGGCGCTTTTCTATTTTGTCAAGCCTGTCTGGAAGCTCAGAAATGATGTCGATAACTTTAACAACCTTAGAAATAAAGGGCCAAACTTTGATGAGTGCTGCGAGAATTCCCACAATGAGAAAAACGGTCCAAATAATTGGGCCGTAATCCATCAGGAACTGAGCTGCCTGGTCGGGTGTCATGTCATTATTCTCCTGGCAACCTTAAGGCTATGCCATACACTTCTTGCGGCGAGGCCCATAGTGACCGGCGCGTTGTACCTTTGCTTCTTGAAGCATCAATGATTTCTCCGTTTCCGGCGTAAATAGCAATGTGGCTTCCATCCTTCCAAGCCACTATATCACCCGGACGTAAATTACTTACAGACGTACGGACACCTGGAATGTTACGACCCTGCCATCCAGCAGAATGTTGCGAAATTCCGTAACCCAACTGGTTATATACAGCCATGACAAGACCAGAACAGTCAATACCGCGAGCAGAAGTCCCTCCGAGTTGGTAAGGTGTTCCTCTATACGAACTTGCAGACTGCACTGCAAATCTTCGTGCGTCAGAGAGATTTCCGTTAGCATCAAAAGCCTCTCCAACCTGGTCAGATGTCAGGTTACCTTGATAATCGTATGTTTGTTGCGGTACTTGCCGAGCTAATTCTTGTTGCCTTTGAGCAGCTGCCATAGCCCTCTGTCGGACAGCAATTTCTTGCTGCTGTTCTGCCAGCCTAGCGCTTTCTTCACCGACACGCTGTAGCGTATCCATCGCCCCACGCTCAATGGCACTAATTGGTTCCCCAACGACAGGAGTCATGGCAGGCAAAAAATCTCCTACACGCGTGTCGGGCTGGCGTACCCGAGCAGCGAACTCTTCAGCAGATTCTCGTGGGTTACGTTTCTGCTGCTCCTGAATAAAACCAATCATTGACATTACTGGTTCTTTTCCCTTTCCTCAGCACGTCTAAGCTGTTCCTCAATTTTAGCCAAATTGACGTAACTGCTTCTACTGTAAGGCGTAATACCAAAACCAGTCAGCCAGTTGCTAAACGACAGTGCCTGGTCCCACACGTTTTTGTTGCCAGATTCGTATTGGAACTGCCTGTCTAGGCCGCTACCAGTCAGCAGGCCAAGCAGCGAGCCCGTCACACTGTAACTTGATACGTTGCTGACGTAACCTGCGCCAGGGATACTGGAGTCAATGTATTCGCTCATGTCACGAATACGTGACTGTGAGCCAAGCCTGGTGCCTGTTGCAAGTTCAATAGGCAGTTTAAATGCGGGGTTTAGGCCATCAAAGAACGCCTCATCAATACCGCCACCAAACTGGTTGATAACGTCCCATGAAGCAATACCTGGCCGTACGCCGTAGTATTTACCGTTAATTTCAAACGTCGGTCCCTGTTGCTCTTCAGTCAAGAAGCTGGGGAATCGCTGGTCGACAGGGAACGGGTCATACATTGAGTGAGGGTCAAGTCCCATCGCTACCGCAAGGTTATAACTAGCCTTGTTAGGCAGCTGAATTCTGTGTGGTGCCATAACCGCTGTCTCAAGCACTGCTTGTACAGCGCCCTTGTTCCAGTGGTAGAACGAGTAAAGCCTACGAGCAAACGTCTTCTCGCCAACACTCATGGTCATCAAGTCGGGGTGAAATTTACCGACACGCTCTGCAGCAAACTCAAACAGCTCTTCTTTAGATTTAGGCGTAACTGTCACACCAAAAGTTCTTGCCATCGGCTCGCCGTCTTGCGCCTGTCGGATGTATTGCAAGAAGTGTTGGATACGCGAGTAGTGGTCTTGGCCTTCAGAAAGCGTTGTCCAAGCACGCTCCCATTTACCGCCACGAAGAGCAGTACCCAAGCTGGCAATACCAAAGAATTTTTCTAGGAATCGGCTTGCCTTTGTCTCAATTAGTTCTTCGCCAATAGCCTCGGACTTGTACAACGCTTGGGCGCTCTTAGCAGGAGGCAGCACACCATAACGGAGCATGGCTTCAGCAATTTCGTCTTCGGTAATGGTGCCAAAGTTTTTGCTCTTAATACCAAACTGTCGACCACTTTTAACTGTAACAAGTGGCTCTTCCAAGTAACCCAAAGCACGAACTACGTCAACATCTGTGTAGTTTCTTCCGCCCTCACGCATAAACCGCCATGCCGCACGGTGGCTTTCAGCAGCGTATTTAAGGCCCTGAGCCAGGTAGGTCATTGTGATACCGCCGACAAAGTTTCTGACGTGGTGACCAAGACGCGCCACCGTCACAGCGTACTTCCAAGCCTCAGTGAACGGGTCAAGAATTTTACTAACAAGCTGACCAACCTCGCCGTTAAGACGAGTGCTGCTGCCCACAACTCTGTTTACAGCATCCCATGCCTCGGCAATATCAGGGTGTACCCAAAACTCTGTCTCAACTAACTGGTCGAGTCGTCCATCACCCGTGGCACTAATCTTGACCCAGCCTTTAACTTTCTCAGCTGAACCGACACCGGACTGCAGGGCTTTCTGTCGGAACTTAGTGACGTATCCTACCTCTGCCGAGGCTTGAATGGCGGCATTGTAGACACCTTTCATAAAGTCGACAGGGTCTTGGATGTCCCACTCTTTCCACTGGTTTAGCGTAGCCTTAAGGATGTCCTCATTTGTCAGCGGACGTCCCGCATCTTGAGCAATTTTGGCCGCATCAGCCAAGCCTTTGTTTAAGTCAAAGAATCCATCCTCAGTAGCCGTTACAACCGTAGACTTGGTCCGACCCAGCACAGCTTTGCTCTTAAACAACATGTTCAAGTAAGCCACACCTGCACCAGTACGGAAGAACGTGTTACCTAACAAGTCGTTAATTGGGTTATCGGAAATGTTAAACACGCGGCCAAAATGGGTAGACAGGGCTTCGTAAGCTTCCTTAACCATCGGATTTTTGGGTACACCAAGTGCAGGGTTTTTTACGTGTTTAAACGCTTCCTGAATAATGGTCGTACTGCCATCCTCTATGACACCAGCAAACTTCTTCGACAGTGCATCCAAAGGCATCAAATACTTGTGCTGTAAATACAGCGGCAACGTTTCCTTAGTCCTAAACAGGCTGTGAATCCACAGCTGGTTGCGGCTGTGCATACCGGCACGAGCGTTAAAGAACTTGTTAAGAGGCTCCAAGAACTTAATTGTAGCTACCTTAATGTTCTTGTAGCCTTCTCCCTCCAAGAACCTGTTGAGGTTAAACCTGGCCTCACCCATTTCATCGTAAGCATTGTCAATAAACTTTTGCGGCGTGTCGGGGTCAAAACCGCGCTGACCGTCGTTAGCGGCGTTAAGCAAATCTTCCGTATTCTTTTCAATCGCCTCTACTTGCTCATCAGCAGCCTTCAGCGACTCTTCGCGTCCCTTAACAATGTCTTCCTTTTTGCCTTTAGCAACCTTGTCTGCCAGGTCGACAGTGGTCTCAGCGTTTCGCTTATAACCGTAACCCAGTGCAGCGTTAACACGGAGCATTGCAATCTTAGAGCCGAGCGGCGACACCTTATCCATCGACTCTTGAATATCCCTAATGACACGGCCATCCTTAGCGACAATGTTTAACTGCTCAGCAAGTTTTGTTGCGTCAGCTGCAATGTCCAAGAAAATGCCCGCATAAATGTCGCTAAGCACCTCTCCCTCTGCCTGCCCACGAGCTTTTATAGCAAGCTGCCTGTTAGTGGCTACCTGTGCCAAGTCTTCGCGTGCGTTATAAATGGCATCAACTAGTTTCTCCCTGGCCACGCCACTGTTCCACTCCAAAGCCTTACCCGCCTGGCGTACCCCATCACCAAAGTTACCGGCCTTACCAACACCGTACTTAAACCAGCTGTCGTCCTCGGCCAAGAAGTTAGGGATGGGCTTAGTTCTGCTGTTGTCTGCGCTGTCAAGGACAGGATTACGGCGCTCTGTCGACTTCAAAATGTCGTCGATAAGCATACGAAGCTCGTCTTCGGGCAAATCTTTCTTGACGACAGTTGCGGCCACAGCGTCCATAAACTTGGTGTACGGAAGTGTGCTCTTAATGTTGTTGTGGAACAAAAGCTGCAAAATCTTGTCGTTACCGAGGTAAGCCTTAACAACATCGTAAGCATCCGTCCAACGCAACGACACAACCTCTTTAGCTGCGTCGCCCAAGAACTGCACATCGAAATGCATCGTCAAACCGTGCTCATCAAAAAGCTTTTCAATAAGCTTCATAGACGCCAGGTGCAGCCTCTCGGCTTCGGCACCACGAATAAAACCGCGAGTAGCGCCCGCTAAAACGTCAGGAGCCTTGCCGATTTCTAGCAACTTAACTAGGTTGCGCTGCAGCGACAAAATAACGTCTAAGAAGAAGTGGGTGTTGGCTGCCAAAGCCTTGACACCAGTACCTTCGCCGTAAACGCCAGCAGTTCTAAACGTACCGTCGTCGGTAATAAAGTCGTGCTTGCCGTTAATAACGTCAAGGTCCATCTTCTCAAAAATAGGGCCTGGCTTGTCCTTACCGCCGTACTTCAACGTGTCCTCGACAAGCTTCAAAACAATTGGCGCAAGCTGCTCAGGAGCCAAAGCTCTAGTATCAGAAGGTAAATACCCCAGGTTACGCAAAATCTGCTCAGCATCCGTACCGGCATCAATGCTTTCACTGATAGCAGTCAAATCGTCGGCAAGCGATTCCGGAGTAACTGTCGGAATATCCATTGCCTTACCCGCAGCATCATCAAGAGCCGCCTGATACATTTTCTCGTCAATACTGAAACGACGCAGGAACTCAGAACGCGCTTTCTTAATTGTGCCAAATGTAGGCAACGTACCCGCCTCATCAAGGGCTAATTTAATGCTGTCAATAAGCTTAGCCAGCGAGTTGACAGAAAGCCTGCGGGCTTCTTTAAACAGGTCCTCGCCAAAAACTTTCATCGCTATTTCAAGTGTTTCGCCCTCAGCTTCTTTAAGCTGCCTTGCAATCGTCAAATTGACGTTCTCTTGAATGTCATTAACAACCGTGTCAGACGCTTTAATAAAGTTACCAACCGCATCAACCGGCTTGCCCGTCTTAGCCCTCTCAACATAACGTTTGTGCATCGGCTTAAGAATCTGGTTCTCAATCTCACGAACCATTGCAAAGTCTTTGTTCTTAATAGAGTTTTCGTAAAAACTAAGCAAAGCTTTCATGCTTGTCGTATTACCGCCCATACGACTAGCAATAAATTTAAACGGCCTTAAGTTAATAGTTTGTGCAGTAAAAGCCTTAGCAGAAACAGACTGTCCAAACTCAGCAGCCCACTTATTAAATGGTTTATAAGCAACTTTGACAGCCGCAGGAGTAATCGTCGCCAACCGCTCAAACAACTTAGTAAACTCGCCACTAAGCGGCTCATTCTTACGACCAACCCTAATCTTCTTCTTCTGCAACAACTCACGCACAACCTGAGACGGCGCATTAATATTGTCAGGCTCAGCAGCCAACTTCTTAGCAATTGCCTCGTTAGCCTCAGCGACAGGGAATGACTCAGAAGAAACAGCCTTACCTTTAGGAACAGCCGCTTCACCATCCTGAACAAACTGGTCCTTAGCAGCAGTCTTAGGTGCTTTCTTAGCTTGTACTCTAGCCGCTTCCTCAACAACACTGGTACCCTTTTCAGCTGCCCTAACACCGGCCTCAGCTACGTCAGCACCGACAGTGGCTACTTCCTTAGACGCTTTAGCAGCAGCCTTAGCTGCCCAAACACCAGGAATCAGGTTAATCGGGTCAAGAACAACATCCCCAACAAAACCTAACGCGCCCCTAACCTTAGGGTCAACGTTATTCTCAACATCAACATAGTTAGGGTTATTGCGGTAATAGGTATCGACACCTTTCTCAATAACACCTTCCCACGTAATCCTGTCCTCCGGAGAATACTCAATACCGGGAACAAGGCCATGCAAAGCACCACGAGCAGGCGACGTAAGGTTCTTAACATACACGCCAAACGCGTCCTTCATCGCACCAGCAGTATCACCAGTACGCGCCGTTTGCTGAATACGCTCAATATCTTTAGGCAAATCCAGCAAACTAGAAATCGGCTCAGTAAGCGAATACACGCCACGGTTTAACGCGTCAACAAAACCCGCCAAAAACCCGCGATTGCCTGGACTAGATTTTAAAGGCTCTGTCGGCGCAGGAAAATTAAACAGCGGCTGAGACTGTACCCCAGGCTGGCGGTTTTTAGCATATTCAGAAAAACTCTTAGGAGAGGTGTCTGACACTTAGCCTCCTATTACTGAGCCGCGCCACCCAATACTGAAGGCGCTACCTGCAAGTACCTCTCCAAAGCAGTTGCTTCATCGCCGGTCTGGGCTAGAAGAGCCTGGAAAAGGTCACTTTGAAGTTTAGCAGCATCCAATTGGGCTTGCTGGCCTTTAAACTGTTGTTCAGCCATAAACTCGCTAAACGCCTGGTCCATAGCTGGGTCACCCGTCGGGCTAGCCAAACGAGCCCTCAAATCCAAGTCCTGAGCAAGCTGCTCACGAGCTGTCGGACCCTGGCCAAGAGCCATAGCCTCAGCCAGCTGCGACTCAGCAATCTGCCGTTGCAGAGCACGCAACACCGCAGTCTGCTGTTCAGCACCCTGTTGCTGTGCAGCCTGCGCCATTTGAGAACCAAACTCACCAGCAGACGCACCATAACGTGCCGTAGCCGACAAGCCGCCAGCACGTCCCGTTTCAAGCTGTGCCAACGCCTCAGCCTGAGACAAAGCCTGCGACGGAAGAATCTGCCCAGCAGCTTCCTCAATACCCAAACGAGCCATCTGGTCAGCAGCCTGCTGTTGAGCAGACTCGTAAGCCTGACGCACGTTCTGAGCCGAACTGTCGTAAGTTTGACCAATGCCAGCTTCAGCAGAACCATAGATGTCACGCAGACGGTCAATGTTTTGCTGGGCTGTACCACCAAGCTGACTGTACAAAGCAGCAATTTGTGCGTTCAAATCCGTAGCTTGCCCCATCAAAGCATCGCGGTAACCGCTGTAATCAACGACAGGGTCGGTGTAACCAGCGAGCGCTTCAGCTAAAGCATCCGTAACGGTAGGCTCTGCAACCGGATACTGGGTACCCCCAGTTCTTCCACGTAAACCTGCAGAAGCTGCGCGGTCTGTTTCGGCTGGACCAGAATAAGGAAGAGCGTCAGTCGAATAGGCGCGGCTACCCAGACCCTGCTGGTAATCTGCCTGAGGCTGAGACGTAAGAAAACGGTAAACAGCCTCTCCAGCGTTCAGCAAGCCAGCCTCAACACCGCGCCCAATACCACGCAAACCGCCACCAAGAGCAGAAATACCATACTGTTGCTCTGGAACCTGTCCTACAGGCGAATATTCGACACTTCCGGGCTGCGTAGCTTCCTGAATACGCCCACCAGGAGTACCGGCATAAAACCTTTTAAACCAGTCTGGGATACCGCCAATACCGATTTGCTTGTCTTTCTTACCGTCGTCAAGTTTTACGTCGCTCATTAGAAACCAGCCTCCTGAATCGCACGCATAATAGCCCTATTCTCGGCATCACGACGCACCTGCTGACGCCGCTCCTCAGCTGTCGTACGCTGTTGAGCAAGCTCAGTATCCAAATCTTGTCTAAATCGACTACGACCTGTCTCCATACCCTCAAGCTGCTGGTTAAGACGGTTTTGGAACTCCGCAAAATTACGAACAAAGTCACTAGACCTCAACGTTCCACGAGCAGCAAACTCATCACGAGCAGAACGAGTACCCATAGCCGCAGCACTAAACGGGTCGTACTCACCTTCAATATCAAACTGGCCTCTAATTTTATCGGGCTCAGCAGCGGCAGTTAAAGCCCCAGCAACCGGGTCAGCAGCCTGCTCGCCAATAGGTCTCATAGCTACAAAACCTTCTTGCGGCCTATACCCAAGACGACGCAAACCAGTCAAATAGTCCATTCCGTAACGTTCACCACGGGTCTGGGCACCTGTTTCAAAGTCGCGCAAGGCACGGTCAATTGCGGCAATCTGTGAAGCGTATAGTGAGTCGTTCCAGTTAATAGGACCAAGCCCTCTAGATTGTGTAGTTGCGGGAAGAGCCTGAATGTTCTGAGAGCCTCCACCTTGGCTTCCTCCACCTCCGCCAGTGTCATTACTTTTAATTGTTGGTGCTTTTAGCTCGTAGCCAGGGTTTCTAACAAAAGTACCTTGTTGTATATTTCCAACATCTTTTTTAGCATAGCTTTGAGCTAAATCAGCTTGCCGAGGATTAGTAATTTTAAATCCAACAGCTCTTCTTTTTGCAGCATCTAAATCGGCTTGTCTAGGATTTGTAATAGCCATTAGTACATCCCCGAAGAAGTCTTACCAGGGCTACCAGAAAGCTTACGCATCATGGCCTTTTTACGCTCCTCATTCTCGTCATACTTAGACTTCTGAGGAGCAAGACGATTGCCCATACTCATTTTATCGCGGTACATTACGACAGCCTCTTTCGTATAGCTTTCTGTCTAGCAGCTGCCATATTATCCACCAAATTAGGATAAGGCCGTCCTGCAGCTTTAGCTCTTGATTTAGCCTCAGACTTCTGTGCAGGAGTCAAAGACTTCCGCTCGCTTTTCGGTTTAGGGTTTTTTGTTTCCCACACTTTTTTCAAGATAGCCTCCTGAGCAAAGCGTCCCGTCTAGCGGCAGCTTTATTATCACGTATAGTATAGCCCGCCCTATCCCTTACTTTACCAACAGTAGGCATAGGACGTCCACTCCCGTAATGCTTCTTTCCAGCAGCATACGGGTTAAAACCGCCACCCCCCTGGGGTACGCGGCTAAACTCAGTACGAACGCGGTTCATTAAGTGATTTCCTTAGACACGGTCTGCTTCGGGTTCACATAAGTCATCAATGAGAATAGTCTAACAGGCGCATCAGCAGCAGTACCTGTCGTCTCAAACGACACAGTGAAATAAATTTGCCTAAACCGCAGCGATTTAAGGAACTTAGTAAACACACGACGGAACGTTAAAGCGGTTTCTGTAACGCTTGTCGATACGGGGGCTGCACCAGAAGCAGGGTTAGCCCACGCATTAGACAACGAAGCCTGCCAAGTTTGAGACAACAAAACCTGCCACGTTGTAGCAAAAGACTGTGTAATAGGGTGCGCCGTACCCACGACAGTGCCCTTAAACCTGGCATCCAAGCCCCACCAAAACAAGCGCTTGTAAATAGAACTCGCCTGGTAATTAAAGTTCTTTGTTTGAATATTGCACGTCATCGTCTCCGTAACACCACTCACATACTCATCAGTGATGCGCAATAGTGGGGCAGAACGAGAACCACCAGCAGGCACCTCAATATTCTTATGCGTCAAAACAATAGCTTTATCCTGGTCATTACTCCAAGTCGCCATCTTGCACAGCGAGCCAAACGTGTTGGACACCCACTTAGTCCACGAACGTGTCTGCAGACTGTATACAAACATTTGGTCAAAATACGTGAAAACAATGCGGCGGTTAAACTCTGACACAGCATAGTTATTGTGAAAACCCGACGTAACCGTAGAACTAAAAGGTGTTTTCACGTTAATCTGCGACGCACGGTTGTTTGCAAACTCGTACGCCTTTTCGTCATACATAAAGTAAATGTACGACTCAAACTGTGTAATCGCATACCGCGAGTTCAACCCCACTGTCGGAAGAATTGACGACACCACAGCTGCTGCGGGGTCAGTCGTGTACTGCAAACCAAACGTAGAATTAGTGCGGAAAATTAGCAGCGTGTTAAAGTACACCACCAACTCAACAATGTTCTGACCGTCGCCAGAACCAATATCCACAAAGTCATTACTCGCTACCCACAAAGACGGGTCAGCCGTCGTTTTAGACCTGTACAGCCTTGTACCCTGGTTAGTGCTGTCTTTACCCTCAGCAATCCATAAACGGCCCTTAAACGACACAATACACTCACCCTTAGGCATATTTGCGTCAGCCGTAAAACCACCAGCAACAGTCCAATAACCGCCAGGATTAGCAGAACCGACAGGGGCGGTCAGCCACGCCTTATCATCAAACTGTACAAAACCAGCAGCAGCAATCGTGTTAGTAATAAGAGTCCACGCAGTGCCGTTAAAATAGTATGTTTTGCTGTCACCATCGCTAGCAATCAAATATGACTGTGTTTGCGAAACCTGAAACGTACCCAGAAATTCTATGTCTCCCGTCGCCGCAAGTGGAAAATCGATATCTAGGTCTTCAATAGGTGGGCGCGACTTTAGCGAACCATCAAGGTCCAACTCAAAGTTATTGCAGACGGTAAGTTCGTTGTCTGCAATAGCGGTAGGGTCACTGAACGTGTTGAGGCCACCAACAAAGGGCCCTACCTGTATCGACGTACCCGGCATGGCCTCTCCTAGATAAGCTCGAACGTAATGTTAGTCTCGTATGTCATGCTGGCAGCAATACGCTCGTTTTCGCCCCGTTCAGCAACACTGGAGCTGTACTCTGCCTGCTTGACTGCCATCATTTCGGGGTTTTCGTCCATTTCGTAAGCCTTCATCAAAACAAAGTTCACAATGTCGGTAAAGCACTCGTTCGGAAGTGCAAGCACGTCACTGGCGGTAGTGGTTACGTCTGTCGGCTGTGCCGTGTACCTAATCGTCATTGTGTAGTTTTGGATAGGTTTAGGCCAGAAAATAACTTCGCCGCCCCAGGAATACCAAAACTGTGGCGCACCAGTTTCAGTAGATTCTGGGTCTGCAAGCGAAATGCTTTCTTCCGCCTGAGAAATAGGAATATTTCCGACACGCCGCCCATCAAGCAAGATAGACGCTACCTCATCAATTTTTGGGGTAATAGAAGACAGCGAATAAGTGGCAGTGCCCGCAGTAACCGGCAACGTTGCTGTCGTTTGCAAAATTTGGTTTTGCTGTGAAATGTCCACCTGTGCTTCGTTAATCCAACGCACAATGTCGTCATTAGTAAGCTGCACACCAGCTTCATCACCAAAAATACGTTTTACAGCATCGTACACGTTGCCTACGGTTTTACTCGGGGTACTGTAACTCATCGTTCAAACTTCCTGCCATTGTGGGTAAACGTGTGCTTTTTGTCCCGTCCCCCAGTAGCTATGAAAGCACCAAACTCAATTCTATCTTCTAATTCGTCCTCTTGTCTCTTCAACTCCAACAGCTTTTTAGCCGTCTCTTCAGCCTCAATACGCTTCAACACGTTTTCGGCACCGTGGCGCACAATGTCGCCATCAAATAGCCACGCAAGAATCTTGTGTGGTTCCTTCATTTCTTCTTCCGACAAAAAACGCACCACATATTCTTGTACGTTGTCGGGCCTGTCAACGATGGCCCACGGTTTTTGTTTTTCTTCCGGTGTTTTTCGGTCTTTCTGCGGAATGTACACCAAACTGTACGTCGGTTTAAAATCCTGCAGAATCTCTGCAAAACGTGCGTGGTCTTCTCTAATGAATTCGCCAAGGTCCGAATTGAACACTTGAGCCGATTGTCCTAATGTACTAAACATACGCCGATTTTATCCTAAACTCCCGCTACTTGGCCCCATGTAAGGCCGTTCTGATTTACCCACTCTGTTCCGTCGTACACAAGAAAATCATTGTTTGCAACACTGGTAATAGTCACGTCGTCAATGTCGTGAATGTGAGTACTGGGCAAAGCGCGAACAACTATACGTCCACCGGTTGCGTCAACACGAGTTACTGCCGCGATTGGCCTGCGCCAAGCGGGTGCAACAGGCTGTGTTTTAGTGAGCCCGCCTGGACTGCTTGCGTCCATGTATAGCAAATCGCCAAGGGCCCACCCCGCATAGTCAGTTTTAATGTGGTCAACCGTACCAAATTGCATAACAAAACCAAAGCCGTCAGCATCAATTTCCTGGTACGTGATACCCACAAGTAAGTCTGGCTCGTAACTTCCGTTCGACACAGCTGGGGTAACTGTTACGGTATCGCCGGTAGCTCCCGCAAACATGACCGGAGTGCCTTTAGCTATTGGGGTAGAGCCGGACGAGTTTTTAACACGAAAACCATGCATCTGACCAACACGCAGATTTACTGCATCTGGCAGCCCAACCTGCAGCGTGTCAAAGTCGCTATCCCACGAAATTTCGCCTTCTTCGGGGTCGTACTCTGCTGTGGTGTCAAAATCAATGTACTCAATTTCAGTTAAGTTACCAACAGCAGAACCGTCAAAACCAACCGTCTGAGTACCGCTGTCGTATGTAATAGGTAGCGTTGCTGCAACCACCCCAGTAGGTCCGGGAGGGCCAGCAGGTCCCGTGTCACCAGTATCTCCCTTAGGTCCGACAGGGCCTACACTGGCAGCAAAAACAGTCCCATCAAACAAATACAGCGTGTCGTCAGTGGTATCAAACCAAATATCGCCAGTTGCCGGGTCAGTGGGTTCAACAGTACCGACAGTTACGGTAACACCAGTACCTCCTCCCCCGGCACCATTAACCCACTGACCCGCATCTGCGTCATAGACGAGCGTTTGCCCGTCTTCAACATCAGTAAGAGTTACCGTTAAAATCTGCTTTCCAGCGTTATCGCTGTAAAACTTCCACTCATAATCAGAAAGAGAAAGGCCCTCAGGCAATGCAGAAACAGCCTGGTAAAAGAGAAACTTATTTTCCATAACGCTCCAAAAAGATGATGGCCCGTCCCCATTATAAGGGACGGGCCATCTGAAGTCGAAGCTTACGCTTCGGTGATGTCCTCAATCACACCGTGGCTGTTACGACGGTCAGTACCAAGCTCGTGGTATTCAACCATGCGAGCGTAGTATGCGTCGTAGTCACCGCTGTTGTCGCGGACCTGCTTCCACATTGAACCGTCACGGTCAATGAAGTGCCAGTCCTCGTCACGGTAGTAGGTCAGAGCGTCTTCGTTGATGAACCACTGCTTGTTCAGAGGTGCGTCAACGTCAGCCACGACAGGGATTTCTCCACGGTCAGTGGTGAACGCAAGACCGGAGAAACCACCGGTGAATTCCTGCGTGTTAACCGTCTGACGCAGCTGCGACAGAAGGTTGAAGTACGCACGGCGAACACCGAGCGACTGCAGGATAAGAGTGGTAGAACCACCCTTGGTGCGGATGCTGTCAACCATGTTAATCATCAGCGACTCCGACAGGGCGCGTGCGGTTCCACCGTTGTCGTCAACGGTAGCTTTCCACTCGGGCTCTGAGGTCGGGTCAATGTTGTACAAAGTACCCGAGTCGCTCACGATAGCACGAAGACCCGTCAGTTCACGGTTACCAGCAGCAGCAACACCGGAGCCCTTGCGGACGATGATGTCGTTGTTAGCGGTAGCGGTACCGGGGGTCGTGGTGAAGGTAACAGTGTTGGCACCAGGGGTCAGGTCCACAGAAGCAACAACCAGTCCGGTGTTGTCAACGGTGGTACCAGTCTGGGTGTCAACGACCATACCAATCTGGAAGTAACGAGCGTCAGCAACAGGAACGACAGCACCGGTGTTAGCACCGGTAGCAACGGCAATAGCACCGTTACCAGAACCATAAACCTGGCGGTTCATGTCCTTCTTCAGGTCGTTCTTGAGGCCCTCAACCTCGTTGTCCAACGCACGGGCAAAAGCCTTAGCGTCGGTGTCGGACAGGCTGATGGCCTGACCAGTGAGCTGGACACCACCGTATGCGTACTTAAGGTTGACGCGTGCGGCAGCGTGTCCCTGCTGACCAGGAGTCGGCAGAGCTTCGGACTCGAAA
>Ga0099848_1000184_pt1 | contig 27104 bp, 18 predicted proteins | sample CB_VirMetaG_3_FD_78179 | JGI IMG/M metagenome (GOLD analysis project Ga0099848, IMG submission 78179) | Freshwater to marine saline gradient viral communities from Chesapeake Bay - CB_1508_1S Viral MetaG | ecosystem: Environmental > Aquatic > Marine > Coastal | place: USA: Chesapeake Bay...
ACTAATGTATCTCCTTCTGGTAGCAACTGGTCTGGTTCTGTAGGTGTTGGTTAATCAGTCAAGGAGTAAGCTATGGCTGATTTTGGTTGGGCATTTGTAAAAGGTAATTTAGCAACTGGCTCTGCACCTCCTTCTGGTGCAGTTCAATATAACGATGGCAATGATAAGTTCGCTGCTTCTGGTGATTTCACTTTTGTCTCCGGAACAACCTCTCAATTGTACCTAACTGGAACTTTAAACGTTTCAGGTGCAATCAATGCAAACGAATACAATGTAAATGTAACGAATCAAAATGTTATCAATTTAAGCGCAACAGGTTCAACAAAGTTTGGAGACTCAGTTGACGACACTCATGTCTTTACTGGATCCTTGAACATTTCAGCTGCCTCTAATCCAATTGAGCTTCACGGACTTCAGTCAGGAACAGGCATTGGACAAACAAGCTATCTCGCATTGAACTCAAACTACCAACTGGTTCTTACTTCTGCCGCTGGAGCAGGAACTGAGGGTGGAACCATTGGAGAGGCGGAGGACGGAACTTATGCAGATGGTCTATTCGCTGACTTTGTATCCTCAACTCCTATCGGAACTGCCATTGATAAATTCAATGAAATTTTAAAAATTATCGTTCCCGGCCCAGCTCCATCGGTTGACAGAATTGATTATACGAATCCAGCTGGTATTGGATTGAAAATAGGCGAGGCAACTTCTAGCTATACTTCAGTAAGTAATCTTGGCTACTTCCAAGATAACCTAGGAGTATCCTCGGAATATTCTTCTTCAAGAAGCGGAGAAGATTTTAGATTAGGAACCTACAATGGTTCACAACAAATAACAGGTGCAATCAACTTTAATGTAGTAGAGCAATTAAAATCAACAGAGATCAATTATTCCAACGATGCTTTTGGAAATGCAGAAAGCGGCTCATTAAAACTTTACGTCAATGGCGCTTTAACACACACATTAAATCTCGATGGTTTCGTCGGAGCAGGCAGTCCAAATTCTGGTTCTGCCTCCGACTTTGCTGCTTCTACAAACACTGGCTTTTTTGATATTTCAGAGGCCCGTGCTGCTCGAGACCAAAATGGTTCTGAATATGACATATTTCAACATAGAACAGCCAAGTTTGTCATCGATACGCCTGAACAGCAGGAAGGTTGGAACTACGCTAGAATACAACATGAGTATGGTGGAACCTCCTATATAACAAATTATGTGCAGTGGTTTAACGATCCTGAAGCCTCCAATCAAGCAATGGTTGCTCAGAATGAATCAGTTGCATTTACGGGACATGGTCCAGCAAAATATCTTTCTGGAGTTGAATACTTTAGATCGGGTAGCCTCGAATATACTGTTGAGGCAACAAACTTTTATAAATATACTTATCCTACTGGAGCTGTTCTAGGATTCAATAGAACTCTCAATGTAGATCCGATCTCCTCTCAGACCCCACCTGACATAACTGCGTTGGATGTTAATAAAGTTCTGAGCATTACAGGTTCAACAAACACAAATGACGACACAATGTTAAACGACACAGTCACTTTGTCTTTTGACTTGAGCCACCCTTTTAAATCTAATTTGTCGGCTGCTGGTACTGTTAGTGCAAATGGAATATTAATTTATAATGTTGATAACGCCAGCACAAACACAATAGAGCATTTTGACGACGAAACTTATAGATTAGTATCTGACACTTATGCTTTACAATCGGACGTATTAGACGCAGGAAATGTTTGGGATTCGGAGAATCACATGACAGGTGGTGGAGCGACAGGGCACACTACCGGACTAATGTTTTACGATAGCAAACTTGTATCTCCAACTCAAGGTGCAAATGGTGGAGACTTCAGTTCATTGGCTAATGGCCCTTCTGGAAACCCTGACTATTCTTCAATAACTGGTACAAGAACATTTTTTAGAAAACTAAAGAACACTGAATCTACTGCTGTATATGACTTAAAGATTACAACAACAAAAAATACTAGAATCAACAGTTCTGCCTTATCAACAAACAATGTTAAGTTTTTTGTTAAAATTCCTGAGCAAACTGGTTGGATGGATATCTCTAGAGCTTTCACTTACGGAAGCGTATCTGATAACGACGGAGCGTTGATTACTGGAGCTACTGATAACCAAAACACAAGCACTACTTCTGAGGCAAACTCTGTTCACTGCGTTACCTTTGGAACAGCCTCGATTGCTCAAAACGATCATGTTATGATTAAAATTGAAGCAGATGCTTCTTGGGAAAAATATATTGACGAACTACAGTTTCAACTTATTGCCTCGGACGTTTCCTCTGCCATTCAAGCTCCCACTTTAGATGATATTGACTTAGACGATAATGGAGTCAGTGCAGCACTTTCATTTGGAAATGAAAACACAATCAGCGGATATACAAACAACTCAGGCTCTTTGATTGGGGTTACTGAGTATGACGTTAATGACACGTACCCAGACAATAACGACACAAGAAGAGGTTTGTTTGGGGCCTTTGAGGTAATGGGTGGAACATTAAACGAGGACGTTGTTGCTAGTGGAAACAACTACTCTAATGATTCTTTCTTTAATGCCTATACTGGCTCTCTTGTGCTTGAAATTAACGGATCGGAGGAGAGCACCATAGATCTAGAATCAAGTTTGAATTCTTTAAATAATGTTTCCTCAGATACAGGATTTTCTTTATCTGCTGTTTCGTTCTCTTCTACCTCGGATAATATCCCAGATTACACAAAGCCTTATCGAACAGGTACATATAGTATTGGTACCTCTTTACAAGACAAAGGTTGGAACTATGCAAGAATCATTCATAGAGTTGGTGGAGTAGACACTACAACAAATTATGTCGATTGGATTGTAGATCCTTCAGGTTCAACAGTGCCAATGACATTTTCAAATGTTTCTTTGTCTAATTTTAACCATACAGATATCTACTATCAATCTGGTATTGGATACTTTGCTAGTCGGCCAACAGCTAGTTACTCTTACGTCCTATCAGAAGCATACTCGAACGTTTATCATAATGTTTCTCAGGCAATATCTTTCCCTACGACAACAAACTGTTCTGTCACGAACATTGTAATCAACGGAGACGGAGTTGTAAACAAATCTGTTGCTGCTGCTTCTACGAGCTACCCTCCATTGGATACCACGGTTCCCGGCTGTGAGGGAATGGACATTGAGATTACAGGCACAATATTATTTGATAGTTTAACTTCAATCAAAGGTGATCCTAGCCTATTCACTTCTTATGACGCAACAGCTAACTCTAGAGCACTTCACCCATTGAAAACTTTGGTTGTTGCAACTTCTCAAACAAAAGAAGATTTTATGGTATTCTCTGGTTCTCTTGGTAGTACAAACTTGAACACTCAAGAATATTTTGGCTTAGAGACATATCGTATTGTATCAGGCAACTATGCCAACCAAGCAAGCGTCACAGACTCAGGGAACACTTGGGATTCAACAGAATCAGTCAACTTGTCTGCTCCTAGCAATGTAGATCAAGCTGACGGAATGGTGACCATTAATGGATACGCTATTTCTCCACTTAAGATTGGAGACAGCGGAGACACAAGAAATGTAGCCGATGGAGGTGTATTACAAGCTCCTAGCGGCAATCCAGACTACTCAACTTTAAATGAAAATATTCGAACCTACTATAGATACTTCAGAAATGAGACTGGCTTGGCTAAACCAACTTTCACCGTAACATTATACGGAGACGCTAATCTAATTTCTAAGTCTGGTGCATTTTATACTGGGACTTTAGGTGCGAATAAAAATATTCAAGTTGAATTAAAAGTTCCTTTCGATCCTAGCTTCACTGGTCCTGACGACACTTCAACAGCATGGGGAGATTGCATTAAGCCCTATGAGCTTGGAACTCAACCAAATACTGACGGAGTGGGTATTTATAATGGTGGAGGATCTGATTTGAATCAAACTGTTGGTAGCACAGGTAGAGATATCGCAATCCAACTTCAAGGTTCTCAAGTCAGAGACGACCAATATTTTGTTCTCAAGATTTCCGCCCACAAAGATTGGACTGGGTACTTATCTAGAATTGCGATAACATATTAGAGGATGTAAATGAGTACCGGTAAGACTAACATAACTTCAACCCAGTTCGCAGCCAAGAAACTTCTTGGTAAGGCGCATACCTCTAATTTAAAATCAGATGTTAACGAGGTGATCCCCTCGAACGTATCTCTTCCTTCGGAGGGAATTTTCGGAGAACCAATTCCCAACTCTCCGGGGACAGACTTTTATACAATTTATTCGGCCTCAGCCGGACAACCCGGAACAGTCGAGAGAGTATATTTTGACATTGTCTCAATCTCAGATACAATCTATGACGCAAATGTTGAAGGTGGTGGAGGAGATGAGGCTTCAACAAGTGGCCCTCACGGATATTACCTTAAGCTTCCTTCAAATTATGAAACAACCTCTTCTAATCCAAATGCTGGTATAGGGAACTATACAAATGGAAAACGAGTTTATGATTCTCGTGGCGGACTTCAACTAGTTCCTCCTTTGATCTCAAATGCTTCCCCTAATCGCTATGTGATGAAGATTTACAAAGGAGATCCAACAAATCCCGCAAACGAGATCACCTCTGGAGATTCAATTGACTGGCAGGTAGATTACTACGCTGGTACGATCTTTATTCAGGACTATGACTCCTCTAAGGTTCCACTTACAGCTTCTGCTTATTTATATGTCGGAGAATACCTAAGCGATAAGATTGATTCTATATCTAATCCTGTGGGAGCGAATGTCACCATTAAAGACGAAGGAGTCACCTTAACGACTTCCGTTGATTCAATCGACTTTGTCGGTTCAGGCGTTACAGTAACAAACTCAGGCGATGACGTTACAGTGAATGTCTCCGCTATTGCATATCAGAGAACAAATGTAACAACAACGATCACCGCCTCTATCTCAGATAAGATCCTAGGGATCAATGCAACAAATAATTTAGAGATCCGATTACCTTCAGCAGCCGACTATGCCAATGGACAATACTTTACAATCAAAGACGAGTCTGGGAATGCTGACGTTTATTCCATAAGAATTCTGGCTTCAGGCTCTCAAACCATTGATGGAGAGACCTCGATCCTTCTAGAGTCCCCATATTCCGCGGTCAATCTCTACTCCAACGGAACAAATAAATTTTTCATATATTAATCTTCTTGGTAAACTTCAAAACTATTTAGTTCCGATTGGTAAGTTTACTTTCCATGAATGCCTTAAAAAATTTTGGAGGATTTAATATGGCTTATAAATTTCAATTAGGGGCTGCTCGTTTAAGTGGCTCTATCGTACAAGAAGGAAACATTGAAGCTGAATCAGCAAATGTTTCTGCTTCTCAGGTTCAAGTTCCTGATTCTGGTTTGATTTTAGCTGGTGTTGCTGTTTCTGCTACTGCTGCCGAAATCAACAAGTTAGATGGTCTTGCTGCAAGCCAAGCTGAATTGGATTATTTGGCTGGTGCTGATGCAAACATCAATACTTTGGTATTGCCTGCTTCTACAACTATTTCTAGCTTTGGTGCTTCTTTGGTTGATGACGCTGATGCTGCCTCTGCAAGATCTACAATGGGTGTTGTAATTGGAACTGACGTTCAAGCTCAAGATGCTGGTTTGCAATACTTGGCTGATTTGGCAATCACTAATGAAGCTACTTTCCAAGAGCAAGTAGGTTTGGAAATCGGTGTTGATGTTCAAGCTTATGATGCAGAGTTGGCTGCAATCGCTGGCTTGACTTCTGCTGCCGACAAAGGTATCCAATTCACAGGTGCTGGTACTGCCGCTACTTATGACTTGACTGCTTTTGCAAAAACTATTCTTGATGATGCTAATGCTGCTACCGCTAGAAGTACCTTAGAACTTGGTGTTAGTGACGATGTTCGTTTCGCAGCTATTTCTGGCTCTGTTATCGATGCTTCTATTGCTATCTCTTCTTCTGGAGACATCTCTGCTTCTGCTGATGTTTATGCTGGTGGTGGCTTGTATGGTGCATCAATTGGTTTGGCTGATGCTTCTGGTATCGTTGCTCTTAATGGTGGTTTGGACCAAACTGGTGGCGAATTGCACTTAGCTGCAGCCGTTGCCGGTAATGGTATTGACTTGACTTCTGGTGTTCTTTCTGTTGATTTCGCTAGCGATGGTGCTTTGCAATTCATCGGTGCTTCTTCTGACGAATTGTCTTTGAAAATTAAAGACAACTCTTTGACGAAAGATTCCGCAGGTGTTGGAGTAAAACTTAAATCAGAAGTTGGTGGAACTATCTCTGTTGATGCTAATGGTCTTTACATTGCTGACGCTGCGATTGCTAATGCTAAATTGGCTAACTCAACTATTTCTGGTAAAGCATTAGGTGCTAACTTGGATAATTTGACAAATGGTAATGGTATTAGCGTATTGTCTTACAATGGTAGCTCTGCTGCTTCTGTTCAAATCCAATTGGAAACTGCAAACGCATTGGCCCTTAGCTCAAATGGTATTGATTTGAAAGCAACTATTGCTGGTGCAAGAACTTTCTCTGATGATATGACCATCAATGCTTCTGCTTCTATCTCTGGTGATTTGACAGTTCTAGGTGATTTGGACGTCCAAGGTGATTTGACCTATATCGATACTACAAACTTGAAAGTTAGCGATGCTTTGATTACTTTTGGTGCTGGAAGTACTTCTTTCGCAACAGGTTATGGTTTTGAATTAGGATTTAGCGGTGACGGAACTGACTGGGCTTCTTTCAAGACAGCTCAAGCTGATATTGACAATGATTCTTCAAATGAAAATATCTTTGACTCTTCATTGCCTATCCAAGCTCCTTCTATGGCCGCTACAACTTTCTACGGACAGTTGGTTGGTTCTTTCCAAGAGGCTGTTAAGTCCTGGACTGCTGGTGGAAATCTGGAGCTTGGTGTTAACAAAGTTACTGCTCAAAGTTCTGCTTTAAGCTTTAACTTGCCACAATCTCCTTCTGAAGGTGACGTGGTTCGTTTCAAAGCTCATGCTGCTACAAGCGTAACCAACACTTGTACAATTATTGCTCCAGTTGCTGGTGAGAACGCCACTATCGACGGATCAAACAAGCAGATCGTTTTGGAATCTCCACACGCTGCAATTTCTTTGATTTACCTAGGTACAAGCAAGGAATGGATGGTATTCTAATTTTTGATTGGATTACTACAAGATTTTCTTGGGGGGTTGGGCTTTTGCCCAACCCTTTTTCTATTTAAAGACAAGTGGAGATAAAATATGTCATATAATTATTCAAACGGCCCTCAAGTAATTGGAGACCTGAAAGCAAAAGACGATGCTCAACGAAATACGATCATTGACTTTGGAGAAGATCAAATTGATTTTCAAACAAGTGGGTCGGTAAGATTACAAATAACTAATGACTCAGTTCGAGCTGTGAATGTTCCTTTCTCGGGAACCTTGAATGGCTCAGCCAATGCAGCCGAGAATGATATAATGGGAACAAAACTAATCGGTGGTGTATTCGAGATCGACCAAGGCTTATTTCAAAACCCATCTGTCAATCCTGTTTATTTTCCATCTGACGATACATTCTTGGAGAGAGCTGGTCCTTCATCTGTAAACTATTTTATGGCACCATTCTATGGAGAGCTAATAAAGGTTCAAATAAAATCCTCTACTTCTTTCTCCGGAACTAGCTTGACCTGCTCTTTTCACACAGGTAGTGGAACAGATAATGCCTATAGTTCTACACCAGCTGCATCGGTTGCTCTAAATGGACAAGCTGCGAATCAAGTTTATACATTTGATTTTTCAAATACTACTTTTGCAGAAGGTGATATTTATGGTTTTAGTTTGGAAGTTGCTGGTGGATTTGCTGGTACTGAGAACATTCATTTCACAACTACTGTCAGATATAATCCATATTATGATCCAGGCCCATAAGGTTATAAAGTACAATAATGGATTTTTATCAATATCATTACTATTTATTTGAGAAAAATACATTCTAGGAGATTAATCTATGTCTAATATGCTAGAGCAAGCAATTGCTGACGCAGCTGCTTTAAGAGAACAAGCTATCAAAAACGCTGAGCAGTCTGTGATTGAAAAGTATTCAAAACAAATCAAAGAAGCAGTTGACCAAATGCTAGAGTCAGACGATCCTATGGCGAAGGTTGATGAGGTAATCACTGAGGCTGAAGAAGAATTAAATGAAGAAGCCGAAGCTCCTTCTGCTGCATTGGCAGGAGCAGAACAAGGCACAACAATTGAGGCTCCTCCAGCTTGGGACTCTCGTTATGACGATATGATGACTTCATTCACAGCTTTAGTTGATAATCTCCCAGAAGACGAAAACGGAATGATTGAGTTGGACCTTGGCGACCTTGAAATGTCAGACGACGAAAAAGAAGCAATGGGTGACGACGAACCCACACAGGATATGCCTACAGAGCCAGAATCTGGCCTTGAAGACCTTGGAGCAGAATCAGAGGGTGGAGACACCTCAGGTGGAGAAGAAAGCCTTGACGACCTATTGGGAGCCCTTCAAGAAGGTACTGATAATGACGAAGACGAACGTCTTGCTGAAATCCTTAGCATTCTCGAAGAAGCCGAGAGCGAAACAGTTAAGTTCGATTCTCGCAATGCTGCTAAGGGAGTTTGGAGACATAACCAATCAAGAGAAGATTTTAACGCTGATATGGCCGATATTGAGTTCGGAGAAGAATCCGAAGAAGAAGAGTCTTCAGAAGAAGACAGTGGAGAAGATATGGGTCAAGTCAACGAATTACACGAAACAATCCAAGTATTGTCTAGACAAAACAAACAAATGGAAGAAGTCCTGACAAAATTGGAACAACATTTAGAAGAGTCTTTGTTATCAAATGCAAAGCTCTTATATCAAAACCGCACATTGAGCGATGCCTCCCTGAATGAGCGACAAAAAACAAAAATTGTCGAAGCCATTGCTAATGCGGAGTCTACGAAAGAAGCAAAAAATCTTTTCGAGACACTCAAAACTACAGTGGGATCAACAGCTGTTACAGCCAAAAAAGGTCCACAATCACTTAGTGAGTCTGTCAACAGAAGAAGCAATTTGTCTGCTATGCTAAATTCTAGACAAAACATTAACGAAAGCAAGCAATCTGCTGATCCTTTTATGGAAAAAATGCAAAAGCTTGCAGGCATTAAAAAATAATTAAGGAGTTTAAAAATGTCTATTATTGAAAAATTGACAGAGGGCGTCGTAAATCGCAATATGCAACAAGAAGGTGCTGCTCTGCTTAACAAGTGGACTCAAACTGGTCTTTTAGAAGGTTTGAATGCTGCTCAACAACAAAACATGGCCGTATTGTTGGAAAACCAAGCAAAATCTTTGTTGAAAGAAGTTAACACTATGACTGCTGATAGCGTTGAAGGTTTCGCTGCTGTTGCTTTCCCAATCGTGCGTCGTGTATTCGCTGGTTTGATCGCTAACGATTTGGTATCTGTTCAACCAATGTCTTTGCCTTCTGGATTGATCTTCTTCTTGGATTTCACATTTGGTTCAGGTTTGGGAACTGGAACTACCACAGCTGATCGTTTTGGAAATGCTGTAGCAGATTCTATTTATGGTACTGACAAGGTTGGTTCTGAAATCACTGGTGGTGTAAACATTGTTGGTTCTGACTTGAAAGAAAATCTTTCCGGTCCTCGCCAAGCTGTTGGTTATGCTTTCGCTTCTCCAACTGCTTCTGTCGAGATTGCTACAGGTGGCCACTCTACACCAGTTTTGTTTGACATCTCTTCTTCCATGACTAATGCTCAGTTGCAATACATTCAATGGGATCCTGATATGTTAGCTGTTCAAACTTCTGGTGGTGACGCTGCTACTTTGAAGGCTATCACTTGGACAGTTCCAAAATCTAGCCTAACAGCTCAATCAGCTGATTTTGATAACCTTTCTGCCTTTGATATTACTCCAGCTGAATTGGTTACTGCTTGGGGAGCCGGTATTGCTGCTAACTTGGTTAGAAGATTAACTAAAGTTGAGGGCTCAAACGTTCGCTTTGTTGCAACTCAATTGGCTACCGCTACAGCTTTCTCTAGTTCAATCCAAGCTGCCTATGACATTGAGTTCCCTAAAAAGGACGGAATCGGCGAAACCTCTAATGGCCGTGGTGCTATCCAAGGATTCACTTATCCATTGGAAGGAAACGCCAATATTCCTGAGATCGATATCAAGGTTGATTCAATCGCAATCACAGCTCAAACCAAAAAGTTGAAAGCAAAGTGGACTCCAGAATTGGGTCAAGACTTGAACGCTTACCACAACATTGACGCTGAGGTTGAGTTGACTTCTATCTTGTCTGAGCAAATTGCTTTGGAAATTGATCGTGAAATCTTGGCTGACTTGGTAAATGGCGCAACTGCTGCTACATTGTACTGGTCTCGATCTCCAGGTTTGTTCGTAAACCGTACATCTGGTGCTGAAATTGGTGCTTCTGGCGCTCCTGACTTCACTGGTACTGTTTCTGAATGGTATGAGACTTTGGTTGAAACAATCAATGATGTATCTGCTCAAATCCACAGAAAAACATTGCGTGGTGGCGCTACTCATATCGTTTGCTCTCCTGAAGTAGCTAACGTTCTTGAGTTCACTGCTGGTTTCCGTGCAAATGTAACTGCTGACGCTGACAAAGGTGATATCGGTGCTGTTAAGGTTGGTTCTTTGAATCGTAAATTCGACGTTATCGTTGATCCTTACTTCCCACGTAACGTTATCTTGGTTGCTCGTATCGGTTCTTCTTTCTTGGAAAGTGGTTATGTATACGCTCCATACGTTCCGTTGCAAACAACTCCAACTATCTTCGGACCAGACGACTTTGTTCCTCGTAAAGGCGTAATGACTCGCTATGCGAAGAAGATGGTTCGTCCTGATATGTACGGTTTGGTTGTTGTTAGAGATCTCTAATTAATAGCTAGTCTGTGACAAACTGCCCTGCTCTTCGGAGTGGGGCTTTTTTATTTCGAGACACTATTTATTTAGATATTAACCTATGGAGACTTATTATGCCCGCACCGTTTATTAAGAGACGACGCTTGGAAGGATTAAAACAAGCCCAACAAGCTAAACTTCAACAAAAAGCTGAGGCACAAGCCGAGGAAGCTAGAAAACAAGCTGAAGCAAAAGCCAAGGCAGAGGCAGAGGCGAAAGCTGCTGCTGAAGCAAAGGCAAAAGCTGAAGCAGAAATGGCCGAGAAAGAAGAATCTAAAAAGAAAGATTCTAAGAAAAAATCTAAGGTCAAAAAAGACGAAGAATAAAATATTTTCCTTTGTGTGTTTCTGAACCTCGACGCTTGTCGGGGTTTTCTTTTATCGAGAACTATTTAGAGGGACGGAGGATATTCTATGGCATTTCCAGATTTAACACCAACTTCAACTCAATCGGCTATTACGCTTCCGGAAACGGTTGCTTCTGTTTCCGACGCTACTGTTATTGACGCTTTAGCTATTGGACACTATACCTCTACAGAGTTTTGTGATGGAGCAAGAGCGCAAGTCGCTTTTACCTACAAGAGACTAGGCGGAGATATTCTTGATATTGAGTTGACAGCCAAAAACGTTTATAATCACTACGAGGAAGCCGTTTTAGAATATTCCTATATCTTGAACCTCCACCAAGCTAGAAATGCTCTAGGGAGTGCTCTAGGCGGCCCTACGGGGTCATTTGATCACAAGGGAGACCTAACAGAAGGAACAGACATTGCTCTGAAATATCCTAAGTTTCAATTTGATTATGCCTTCCGAGTTGCTGACAAGTTTTCTTCTGAGGCAATGGTTGGTGGAACCGAGCCTTTGTTTTCTGCTTCTTTCGATTCAGTAACAGATAAACAAGAATACGATTTGCAAGAAATCGTTGAAGCAGCTGCCGCTGCTGATAACACACTTCCGTTCTCTGGTTCATTGAACGGAGGACAAAGAATTAAAATTAGACAGGTGTATTACGTATCACCTCAACAAATGTGGAGATTTTATGGGTATTATGGTGGGCTTAACGTTGTGGGCGATTTTCATAACTACGGTCAGTACGCTGATGACTCAACCTTCAACGTCATCCCAGCATGGCAAAACAAAGCACAAGCAATCGCATACGAGGACCACCTCTACACGAGAACCTCACACTATTCGTATGAGATTGTAGATAACAAGCTTAAACTCTATCCGACACCTCAAGAGGTATCTCCTGAGAAGTTCTGGTTTAGATTTACTGTTGGAGGTAATGACGCTTTTGAAGATTCCAATGGAGACAATGGAGTTGACGGCGTTAACAATATGAACACAATGCCAATGGAGAATATTCCATTCAACAAGATTAACTCAGTTGGACAACAGTGGATTAGACGATTCGCTCTTGCTTTATCAAAAGAAACTCTTGGGCAAGTTCGAGGAAAGTTTGGAGGGAATGTTCCAATTCCCGGTGATAAAGTATCACTTAATGCTACAGAACTTTTGTCTCAAGCCGCAGCAGAGCAAACGGCCTTGAGGGAAGAGCTTAATAAGCAGCTTGATGAAATGCTTTACGCTAAGTTGGTGGAGACCGACAAAGCAATGGTCGAGAACACAAATGCTATTGTAGGACAGACTCCTTTGAAGATCTTTGTGGGGTAAATAAATGTCAAACGAATGGGAAAGACCAACGCAACCTCCCTCTCCAATGTTTCTTGGAGAGAAAGAAAAGAATCTTGTTAAACAAGTTAATGACGAAATCATTGAAAGAGTTGTTGGACAACAAGTTCTTTATTTTCCAATTGACATGGAGACAACAAATTTCCATCCTTTATATGGAGAAGCAATTGAGAAGAATTTTTTGCACCCAATCCGCGTATATGCCCTTGTGGAATACAATGGAGTGGAGACAGATTTCATGGCCGGAGTCGGTATTGATAAAACAACCGGATTAAAAGTTAACTTTCATAAAAGAAGACTCACAGAAGATCAAAATCTTTATGTTAGAGAGGGAGATTTCGTTAGATACGGCAGTATTTATTATGAGATAGTTAAAATTAACGAGCCTAAACAACTATTCGGACAGATTGACTCAAGATTTGAGGTAACTGCTGAGTGTATTAGAGCTAGAGACGGAGTTTTCAATGGCAACTAAGATAATCCCACTGCAACCTTCTACGATTGAAACCATTGATATGGCAATCTATGATTTGATCGACAATGGATTCAACCTTCACACCACAACAAACAATGGACACAAGAAAGTCCCTATTCTTTGGGTGTCTCCGGAGAGAGCATATAACTCAAAAGACAAAGATATCAGAGATTCCGTTGGAAAATTGAAGCTTCCTTTGATTTCTTTCGAGAGAACTTCCTTTGAGAAGGATGCTACATTCAAAGGCGACTTTCAAGCAACCGATTGGGCCGCAAAAGGTGGTGGTCGAGACTATAAAAAGCATCCATTTGCCGTTTCTAGAAGAATATCTCAAAAATCTACAAGAAAATTTGCTTCTTCCACCAGCGGACAGTACAATGGACAAGAAAACTACCCTGTCGAAAACAAAAGGGTCGTATATGAAGACACATATATGCCAATTCCTATCTGGATTAAGGTAAATTACTCTATTATATTAAGAACAGAGTATCAACAGCAAATGAATGACCTTATGACTCCATTTATAACAAGACCCGGACAAATTAACTCTTTATTTGCAGAATATAATGGACACAGATACGAAGTTTTTATTGAAGGAAACCTTTCTCAAGAAAACAATATGTCAAATCTTGGAGTAGAAGAAAGAAAGTTTCAAACTAAAGTTGAATTAAAGGTTCTCGGGTATTTGCTGGGAGATGGAATTAATGAAGAAGCACCTCAAATCGTTACAAAAGAGAGTATCGTCGAAGTTAAACTAGTTAGAGAGAGAGTAATAGTTGGAGATAAAAAGCCTTGGGAATCTGACGACGATGGTTTTAGAGGATTTTAATTGACTTTGGGAAATGGTCCAACTATTTAATAAGAAATTGATTTTTATATTTTAAGGAGAACAGTCGATGGCTAAAAAATTTGATTTTCTTTCACCCGGAGTTGAAATCCGTGAAATCGACCAAAGTTACCTCCCAGCAGAGGTACAAGCAGAAGGACCCATTATTATTGGTCGCACTAGAAAAGGTCCTGCTAACAAGCCAGTATTGGTTAGGAACTTAGACGATTTCGTTTCTGTATTCGGAACTCCAATTGCAGGTGGAAATGGCGCACAAGGTGATATGTGGCGCGATGGTAATATGACCGGCCCAACATACGCTTCTTATGCTGCTCAAGCTTGGCTAGCCTCAGAAGAGTCCCCAGTTGTCATGGTAAGAGTTGCTGGTGAGAATCACCCAACAGACGCGTCTGGAGACGCTGGAACTGCTGGTTGGAAACTAGGAGCTGCTGATTCTGACGCAAATACAAACTCTACAGCCTATGGTTTGTTCATGATTGCTTCAAGTTCAACAAATCAAGACAAAACAGGTTCTCTTGCTGCTGTATTTTATGCTTCCGAAGGTGCATTGGCTCTCGTTGGTACAGACCACGCTGGTGCCACTTCACAAGTTGAAGCCGCTACAATGATTCAAAATACAAACTCAAATTGCGAATTTGTATTAAGAGTAGCAGATACCTCCGAAACTAAAATCAAAGATGTAACTTTTAATTTCGACAGAAACTCGACTAACTATATCAGAAATGTTTTTGATACAAACCCTCAATTAACAAACTCTCAACAAGTATCAAGCCCTAAAACATATTGGCTTGGAGAGTCTTTTGAAAGAGAAATCTCTTCTTTGAAGTCTGCTGCACAAGGCGAAGTATATGGCGTTCTTTTGCCATTACAATCAGGTTCAGCAGAGACAGGAAACTGGGGCTATCACAAAGAAGGAGCTAAAGAAGCTTTCTCTGGTTGGGTTATCTCTCAACAAGAAAAAAATCAAGAATTGTTGTTCCGCTTCAAGTCATTACATGTTGGAGAAGACATTCAAAAGAATTACTTGATTGCTATCGAAGATATCAAGGCTCCAACAAACTCAACAGTTAACCCTTATGGAACATTCACTGTTGCTGTTAAAGATTTAAATGGAAACTCTGTTGAGCGCTATACTGGTCTTAATTTGAATCCTTCTTCTGAAGATTATATCGGAAAAAGAATTGGTGATCAATATATGTCTTGGAACGAGACAGATCGTCGCTATAGAACTTATGGAGACTTCCAAAACCAATCAAACATTATTTATGTTGAATTAAAGCAATTCGTTAAAGACGGAAATGCTCAAGGCAACTTGCCTGCTGGTTTCCAAGGACCTGTTCGTCCAAAAGGATTCACAGCAATGTCTGCTTCTAACGTTGCAAATGTTTATGGCTCAAATGCACCAAATACTTTTGCTGGTGCGTTCGTTCAAGGTACAGGTTCTGTTCCTTTGACAGATTGTGCTTCTGATATGTTTATCAATGGCCCTGCTAACTTCACTGCTTCTTTTGCGTTCCCTTCAATCCCAATGAGAGAAAATGGAACCGACGGCGGTGCACCAGATCCTTATCGTGCTTACTGGGGTGTTCGTCCAAAACTTTCTGCTGGCTCAACAACTAACGACCCAGACTACTGTGATTACTTAAGAAGATTCACTTCTAATGTTTCTGCTGATTATGACAACGGAGATATTCCAACTGACTTCGAAAGATCATTCGTATTCACATTAGACGATATTGTAACAGGCTCAAGCACAGTATCTTGGACTGAGGGAGCTCATGGACTTGGAACTTCTTATACTGCACAAGCAGGAAAGACTTTCGGCGATTTGTTAGACTTAAACGTTAAGCAATTCTTAATGCCTCTTCACGGTGGCTCTGAAGGATTTGATATTACCCAAAAAGAACCTTTGAGACAAGATCTAATCACAGGAACAGATACAACAAGCTATGTTAAATACTCTTTGAATAAAGCTTTAGATTCTGTTGCTGATCCAGAAGTTGTACCAGCTAACTTGTTGTTAATGCCGGGTATCCAAAATGAAGACGTAACTCTTCGTATGATTCAAACTGCCGAGAGAAGAAAAGACGTTCTTGCTATTATTGATCTTGAAGGAGACTACAAACCTTCTGCTGAAAGAACTACTTCTGACACGGAAGAAAGTTCATTGGGAAGTGTAGCCTCTGCTGTGTCTTCATTGAAAGATAGACAAATTAACTCCTCTTATGGTTGTGCTTTCTATCCTTGGGTTCAAATCTCCGATAACTTGAACAACAACAAGCTTGTTTGGGTTCCGCCTTCTGTAGCGGCCCTAGGAGCCTTTGGAAAGTCTCAATCTCAATCAGACGTATGGTTTGCCCCTGCTGGTTTTAGTCGCGGCGGATTAGGATATTTGGGCGGTTCTCGTGGACCTAAAGTTATTCAAGCTCGTCAACGATTGGATTCTCGCGAGAGAGACGATTTGTATGCAATCAATATTAATCCAATTGCAACATTCCCTGCTGAAGGCGTTGTAATCTTTGGACAAAAAACATTGCAAGCTGACGCTTCTGCTTTGGATCGTATCAACGTTCGTCGTTTGGTTCTTTACTTGAAGTCTCGTGTTAATACAGTTTCTAAAAACTTGTTGTTTGATCCAAACTTGCAAGTTACTTGGTCTCGCTTCAGAGCGCAAGTTAACCCAATTCTTTCTGACGTAAGAGCACGTTTCGGATTGGCAGATTATAAAGTTGTATTGGACGAAACTACAACCACTCCTGACTTGATTGATCGCAACATTATGTATGCAAAGATCTTCATTAAGCCAGCTCGTGCTATTGAGTATATCGTTGTTGACTTTGTTATCACAAAGACCGGCGCGGATTTCGTATAACCAACTAATTAAAGTAAAATAGGAGATTTATATTATGGCTTTTTGGAGTACAGATTTGGGAGCACAAGGCGCAGACTTTGGAGACCCTAAAAGAAAATTTAGATTTAAAGTATTTTTGGGTGGTAGAGATCAGGCAGCTTTCATTTGGTGGGCCAAGTCTTCTGGGAAGCCTAAATTTAGCATTACCAATGTTTCACATAAATTCTTGAATCATCAATTCCACTTTCCCGGAAACGTTGAATGGCAAGACGTTGAAATGGTATTGGTTGATCCAGCTGGTGGTCGTGACGCTGTTGCTCACTTATCTCAAATCGCAAGAAATTCAGGATATGTAGTTCCAGCTCAACCAAACTCTAAGCTTGAATCTATTTCAAAGAACTCTATGGTTGACGCTTTGGGCGAAGTTATCATTCAACAAATTGGAGCTGATGGTGAGACAATCGAAGAGTGGGTTCTTAAAAACCCAATCTTGACTAAATGTGAATTCGGAAACCTTGCTTATGGTGACGCCGAATTGATTGAAGTAAATATTGGCTTTAAGTACGATTGGGCTGAATGTACAATCGGAGGTCAAGAATACTACACTCCTGATGGACAAAAATTTAACTAATCAGAGGCGCTAAATGACATGGTGGACAAATCAATCTATACAAGCTAAGACCAAATCCAATTTTCTTTTGATGATTGGCGGTCAAGCTGTCTACAATGTTAAAACAGTAAAGAAACCTTCAGCTACAGTTGAAACTCAAGAGTACAAGCTTTTAAATCACTTCTACAAATATCCCGGTGTTGTTAAATGGGATCCTGTAGAAGTGACTTTAGTTGATGTTAAGGTTCCCGGTGGTGGAGAGGGCTGGAAAGATAGTAAGGCCCTCTGGGATATGTTGAGAAAATCTGGATATAGACCTCCTACAGAAGAAGTTGAGGCTTATCCAAATACTCCTTATGTAACAACACCTGAGAAGGCCAGCTTTATGAGCAGAACTTTTGCAGATAGTGTTGTCAAATTGGCTCACTTAGACAAAGATACTGGGGATATAATGGAGCTTTGGCAGCTTCATAACCCCATAATTTCAAAAGTAGATTGGGGAGACTACGCTTATGGTGAAGCAGAATTCGTTCAGTTATCATTCACCATTAATTATGATTATGCTGTTTATAAAGACGCAGAACAAATAAAAAAAGACGGAGACACCACCACAGTCTCCATTAATTAATAAAAGAGGTAATAATGAGAAGAAACAATGAAGACCGTTTAATGCAGGGACACAAACCTCAGCAAACGGAAGAAGTGCCAATGGCAAACCCATTAGACTTCATCACCCCAACCCAATTTGTGGACTTGCCCTCAAAGGGAAGATATCCGGAAGGCCACCCAATGCATGGAAAAGAATCAATTGAGATCAAGTACATGACCGCAAAAGATGAAGATATCTTAACAAACCGTTCTTTGTTGAAGAAAGGATTGGCTATTGATAGATTAATTCAAAATGTTGTTAGAGATTCAGGAGTTAATGCTTCGGACTTGTATGTCGGAGACAGAAACTCTATTTTGATTCACGCAAGAGCTTCAGCTTATGGAGACGACTATAAAACAAAAATCAAATGCCCAGCTTGCCAACACAGCAATCCATTTGTGTTTAAATTGTCAGATCACGAAGTTTATCACGGAGATCAATACGGAGAAGAAATTATTGATAATGGAGACGGAACTTTTAATCTAACTCTTCCAATGTCTAAGATTGTTGCCACAATTGCTCCAATGACAGGGCATGACGAAATTGAAATCATGAAAGACAAAAAAGATCCTCTCGAGAATATTCTAACGGAACAAATGAGAAGATTCTGTCTTGCCTTTAACGGGTATAAGGATTCAATGACAATCAATCAAGTAATTGATAATCTTCCAGCAGGAGACTCAAGAGTCTTGAGAGAAGCTTCAAAGAACATTTCTCCCGATATTAAAATGGAGGCCAACTTCGCTTGTGGTAATTGCGATCATGAGGAGGTAATAACGGTTCCATTAGGAACTGACTTTTTTTGGCCTGACCGATGAGTACATGGAAGGAGTCTATGAGTCCTTCTTTATTCTTAAACATTATGGAGGCTGGTCGATAACCGAAATATATAGCTTACCGATTGGTCTTCGAGAATGGTTCCTAAAAAGAACCGTCCAAGAATATGAGAAAGAAGCCGAAAATACAAAGAAGGCAATGAACAAGTAAGGTTGAGAGTTTCTCAACCTTTTCTTTTGCGAACTATTTATTGTTAGCGAGGGTTTTTATATGGCAACAGGCGGATCAGGAAGCATAACCGAAGGTGGAGCAGAACGCGCTCTAGAAGGTGAAAGCGGAACAGAAAAAACAGTAGAAGATTTTAGCAAAGCTTTTGAGGGACTTGAGGATCTTTCCAAGAGACTCAAAATGACAGAAGAGCAATGGAAAAAGATCCAAGAGCAAGGCGCAGACGCTGTACAGGAAACCCTTAAGGCTCTAGAAAAACAACTAGAAGCAATGGGGATTCTAGGTAAAGAAGCTAAACAAAAACTAGCAGAATTAACAACAGAAGCAATCAATGGAAACAAAGAGGCTCAGAAAACATTGGCAAACCTTGAAAAAGGAATGGTCGCCATTGCCTCAGCAAAAAAGAAGGCCGTAGAAGCTATTGATTCAATGAACAATTACTTAGGCGTATCTCTAGATACTATATTTAATTTGATCAAAGCAGTTGACGAGGTGCCAAAAGCATTCAGTAGTTCAACTGGCATTGCTGCGAATCTAGCCGAGGAAATGACAGACGTTGTTGCCGCAACAGGTCGTGCAAACGTCACATTGCAAGAAGCAGGACAAGGATTTCAGACTCTAGCCTCCTCATTCTCAGCTTTTCACCAGAGTAATTCAGCATTAAACACTCAATTAGTGGAAAATATGGCTCTAATGTCAAAGTTGGGCGTATCAATGGAGTCTACAGCAGGTAGTGCAGATTTCTTGAATCGCTCTCTTGGAATGACTGAGCAAGCGGCAATGAATTTAACCAGAGAGATTGCAACCTCCGGTGAAGGAATGGGTGTAACGGCCTCAAAAATGATTAGCGATTTTCAATCGGTCTCAGGGCGCTTTGCAATCTACGGAGACAGAATAGGCCAAGTATTCAAGGGTCTAGCAGCACAAGCAAAGGCTACAGGTATAGAGATATCAGCATTGATTGGGTTGGCGGATAAGTTCGACACCTTTGATTCAGCAGCAGATTCAGCAGGAAAGTTAAATGCAGTCTTGGGAACTCAGCTTTCGACAGTTGATATGTTAAATATGGATCACGAAGAAAGATTGGATATGTTGAGAAATCAAATCCAAACAACAATCGGAGACTTCAACACCTTAGATAAATTCACTCAACAATATATTGCAGACACTCTTGGAATGGACGTAGGATCAGCTGGGAGGTTCATTAACATGTCCGCAGCAGAAGTTGAGCAATACAAACTTCAACAAGAAGAAGCCAAGAAAACACAAGAGGAACTAAACAAAGTTACAGAAAAGTTTGTTCCAATTATGCAACAGCTTCAAATGCAATTTCAACAAATGATAATTGAAAACAAAGATTTAATGACAGGGATTATCGAAAGCGTACAAGCCTTTAGCAAATTCATAATTGAAAACAAAGGGATGATTAAAGCGCTTATGGTATTTGGAATAGCTGTAAAAGCTACTGTTGCTGTACTTGGAACACTTAAGTTATTATCTGACGTTGCTTTGGGCATGCAAGCCTTAGCCAAAGCAAATTTAATCGCAGAAGTCTCATTTAAAGGACTCAATGCCTCAATGGGAGTCTTTGCATTAGTAATGACTGCTGCTTCTTATTTCTTCATGAGCGGTATGATAGCAGAAGGGCTGTATACAATGGCCGTTGGTGTGGGCGTCCTAACTTATGCTTTTTTTGGACTTAACGCGTCTCTTGGAGTCGTTGGCTTGCTTTTTGGTGCCCTATATTTCATCTTTGGCCAAAAAATAAACCCTTTATTTATTCAAGCTTTTGCTTTCATGGCAGTGGGTGTTCTTGCTTTAGCTGTGGCTTTTGCCGTCTTGAATTACTCCGGAGGAGCATTGGTGGCAGGAGCTTTGGCCTTAATGTTTGCTTCGGTTGCATTGTTAGTATATTCTCTTAAGGAGTTTTTGGCTACCCTCGCAGGTCTCGAAGAAGTTCTTCCAAAACTAGCTGCGCCTTTAATGCAACTCGGTATAGCTCTATCAGCAATCGGAATGATGTTTGTAAATCCATTAGTTGCAATTGGAATGGCCGTGTTTGTTGCTTCCCTTGTTGCTGTTGCTAGTGCAGTATATATGATGGGAGTTGGTGTTGATAAAATGGTCTCCGGACTCTCAAAAGTTAAAGGCGTCGTGGCGGGCCTTGAAGGTGCCTTAAAGGACTCTTTCATTGCTATCACCGCAACACCACAAGCAACCTCTGCTATAATGGCAAATGGGGCTGCCTTGGGCGGAATAAACGCTGGTAATATCACTGTTGACGTTAATATTCCAAAGATCAAGAGCCCCGAGGTCAATGTTAAGGTGTTCCTTGACGGCTCCGAGCTTCGTTCAATAATCAAAGACGTTATATCGGGAGCAGGATAATGAGCAGACAACCGAGAGCCAAAGGACCTTATGAGTTAAGCAAACTTTACCATTCCTTGCCAGTGTCTCCAACTTGGCAAAACTATGGTATTGACGGCTCCAATAATGGACGAGATATCCTTTGGATTGGACATGGTCAAACAAAGTTTATTATTCCATTTAAAGCATTTATTCAAGATTTAAAACTAAATCTAACAAAAGATATCGAGTTCTCAGACGAGAAAGATAAGTGGGGAAAAGTATATAAGGAAACAGTTGGGGATATGACTTTTGGTTTGTCTCTAAAGATTCCTGCCCATTCCGTTAATGAGTCTCGAAACAATCTAGCAAAGATTGAAGCCTTGCAAAACCTATTAATGGATTCTCCTAGGAACATGGACGATGAGGTCTTGGCTCCATTTTATGTTTTCATGAAAAACCTAATAAACTCCGGAAAAGATTTTGGAGGACAGCTTCCAAATATAAGTTCGTTTAACCAAGTTAAGAAACATGGCTTTCCTTGTTATCTCGAGAAAATAACATTTGAGCCAGATATGGATATGGGATTCTTTGAATATGACTCGGGAATATCCGGCGAGCAAGCAAATAACTTTCCTTTCCCAAAGGTCATATCATTAAATTTAACATTGAATTATGACGCCAATTCTGATGTTACAGAGAAAAAACCAATTATGGCTTTTACAACAGAGGGGAATTACGCAACAGGAGACAATAAATTCTTTCCATTCTTATCTATACCAGAAGAAACTTCCCTAAACAAAGTGTTTACTGAGAAACTATCTTTCTTGGGTTCACAATCTACCTACATTTACATTGTAAGAAATGGAAACAAAGTTTTATTTCCCGGATTTATTAACAGCTTCAAGAGAGATTACGCAACAAATCATTATCAAGTTGAAAACAAAAATATTAATGTTGGTAGAGGTAGAGATCATGGTATCCCAACCACTCCAAAGAAACTTTCTTACTTGGTAGAGTTTAGCATTCCTTCAAGAAACGCTGAGGAAGCAGAATTCAATTGCTATCAAATTCAAAAACTAATGCGAATGTTTTATCGACCATTTGACCAAAATGAAACAGGCGAAAGAGGAGCACCGGCAGAAATATATATACCCGGCTTTATTGAAAAAGGTGGCGCACCTCGAGCAATCCCAGACCCAATTAGCCAAGAAAATAGTTTAAAAAGTGGACTAATTAAGTTAAACTTTGAAACAATGAATTTAGATATCGTATCAGATTCAGGATTCTTTGAAGATTCAAGTGGAAAAATGTACCCAAAAGCTTTTAAGATCTCTATAGATCTAAGCTCAGACGGAGAAGAGGAAGACGGTTCAGTGATATACCCCTACGAAGTTGAAAAGCTAGACGGAGGAAAAATAAAGATAACAAATGACAACTACCTTTTTCCATTCAATAGAAAGACAGTGAGGTTCAAATAAGATATGGCAAAATTCTATAACGATAGAGAGGCAATCCTCAATAATGATTTATACTTCGATCTCTTTGAAAAAAGAGGTATAAAGCATATAAAAATTACGAGAACAAAGAACTTCAGCAAACTCTCAGGCAAAGAATTTCAAATCCTTGAAGAACACATTTGGTCTCAAGGAGATACTTTTTGGAAGCTAGCAGACAAATATATTGGAGACACTAGTCTATGGTGGACTCTTGCGATTATCAACAAGAAGCCAACGGATAACCACTGCTCAATCGGAGACGTGATTTATATCCCAGAAAACGCTTACTTAATAGCTGAGGCAATGAGGTAGAAATGACACAAAGAACAGATGAAAGCTATTGGAGTTTACGTGTCCAAGGCCTTGGAAAGTCTCTAAGTTTTAAAGGACATCCAGCCTATGAATTGGCAAAGAAGAACAAAGATTTTTTAAATACCTACTTTAGGGAAGATTATTATCCTACAATTGGCTTAAGCAGTTCAGACTGGTCGTTAAATGTTGGCGCACCAAAGTGGATGGCCGGGATTGCAAACTACAGTCTAAACCCAGACCGCCTTCTATTGGCAGCTTTGGTAGATGCTCCGCTTAATTTATTCAAAAATGAAACAGAAAGCCAACAAGGACTATACAATAGTATGTCCGCCCTAGGAAATAAAGGATATAAGGCAGACGTTTCAAATTATATTGACTTCCTCTATGTCCTATATTTCTTCTATAAGGCCTCTGATTCTTATTTTTATACCAATAAGGTTAGAGAATACTTATATCACAACTTTCTAAAGGCTCCCTTGAAAGCTTGGTTTTCTCAAAACCAAACCGAAGTTATTAATGCTTCAAATAGTGAAGTATATCAATTAATATTAAAACACATAGAAGAAGGAAATAAGGTAATAGAGCATTGGTTAGAAAACAAAGAAGCTATCTACAGAGAAGATCCCTTTGAGTATATGAAAACGATTTATTTAAATGGGGGAGATCTTTTACAAAATGCCATAGATCCTTGGACCAAGTATGAAGATTATGTGAGAGAAGGGAATGTTTGGAGTCTATTTTCTTTTGTAATCTTTTTGAATCACACTACAACAGAAGGCGAAGAAAATAGTCCCAAAAGAATAAATGAATATCTAAGCAACATAGGCTTCAATCAACAATTTAAAACGGAGAGCAACGAAAGTCCTTCATTGCAAGATATAGCTGGTGCCTCTATAATGGAGGGAGCAGATGATCTTACAAATGCTTACAATAGTGTAGCTAGAGAATCTGGAGTTCAGACAATTGATCTAAAGTCAGATCCGGCAAAAATCACTGAACTTATCCAATGCTTCTTGGTTAATAAGATTGGGCGAGAATTGCCAATTCAAAACACAAAACAGAATTTTATCTTTCCTCCTTGGTATTTTAAAATTGACGCTGAAGAGAACGAGGGAGAAGGAAATTATAGAGCTTTGCCCCCACACTTTATTTCTACAAAAGAGGACGACGGACTATTAAATAAGCTGATCCTAAATAAATATTGGGGTTTAGGCGGAGTATCTAGAGACTTCATGAACTCAAACAAGAAGGCAACCTTGAACTCTAGGCTCTATTGGATTTACAGAGATGATGAAGGAAATTTACAACAAACAAGAATCTTCTTAAATAAAAACAACATGAAAAGCAATTATTACAAAGCAGACAATCAGGACCTGTGGGAAACAATAACTAATAACAATATTTTCAAAAGAGACGAGTTTAACATTGACTCTATTGACATTGTTTATGAAGGAACAAACCCTTCCACAGCAAGAAAGGATGTTCAAGTTACTATGACATTTAAGGTAAGCTCTTTGGATACCTTGAAGTGTCCAATTTCAGAACCTATACAATTTGGAGAGAACACAGAAGTCTTAGAATTGTTTCATTTAGTGACACTTCCAAACACAGGAAAGATATCAAAAAATAAATCCTTAGAAGCCAAAAACAAAACAGACATCAACGAATATGATCCAAGCTTTTCGCGAGTAAGACTACATGTATTTAAGGACGAACTAAAAGATAACGAAGCAAATTCTATCATAGTTGATCTAACGACGATTGATCATTCAATATCTCGAGATTCAAATACAGGCTCCACCTTGTTTACTATAAACTATCGAGGATATTTTGAAACAAACTACTCCATGCCTAAGAATGATATCTTGTCTACTGCTGAATTGCGCTCTCAGAGAAAGCAGATAAAAGAAAAAATAAGCGAGCTAAAGTCTCTTGGTGCCTGCAAAGAGGTTCATTTAAATGCAGCAAAACAACTCGAACAACAATGGATTGATAACAATGTATCCAAAAATAAAGTATCGACAATAATCAACAAGCTAATATCGGAAGGTAAGGCGTATAAGGCATTAATAAATAAGTCTCAACTGATTTCCTCGGCAAAGGGTATATTCAGAGCAGACGGGAACACTAATATTAGATATTTCATCGAAAAGGTTTCCACAGATAATACCATACAAGCAACAACAGACAAAGACTTAGAAGAAGCATTGAACCCACAATCTGAGGAAAATGTAGACTCTCGAAGTAAAATTGGTATTGGAGGAGTTTATACCTCCACCTTTTGTGCTCTTGGAGATTTGCTTGACGTTGTAACCTCTGGCGTCCTAACAAATGACGGAGGAGCTTTGGAGAACCTAACTGCCATATTTGGGAACATAAGAGTTGATGACGATAGGATTGTTAAGCCATTGGATCTACCGGTAGATCTAGGAGCCTTTGCTAAGTGGTTTGACGATAATGTTACCTCAAAAGATTTATCTTTTTATCCTGCCGTAACATTCTTGAGAAGCTTCTTGATTGGATTTATCGATAGATATTTGGGACTAGAATGCAATAAAGGATCGGACTCTCGAGCTCCAAACTATAGGTTTATGTTTCACACTACTTCCAGAACGACCCCTCTTACGCTTGACTTTGCAGAGAGCGGGATTACTTCAACGAATCTATATATTCCCGATTCAGATTCTCCTCTTCTCCCAAGAATGCCTCAAGCAAAAATTGGAGAAACAAGAGATTACATAATATTTTATCAACAAACCAATGCAAGCTTTGTGCAAAAGAAGTTTAACGAAGATCCACACACACCTTGCATAGTGTATGGAACAAAGAACACACGATACAACTCATTGTCCGATGTAAGCCTTTCAAAAAACTCAGCTCCGTATTTAAGAGAAGCTAGGTATTTCAATAATGACTATGGAAGTTTGTCTCTATTGGCTAACGTATATGATTTGGACTTTATGTTTAAGGATCGAAATGCTAACACCTTCTTTTATCCCGGTGTTGTGTTCGAGTTTATCTTGAACGATTGGGGAAACACAATGAGAGAAGATCCGTTAATCCAACTAGAGACGAATAGCAAGGATTATGAAATATTTGGAGATTCCAATCCACATAAATCAGGGACAATTTCTAACATTCTAGGGTTGGGAGGATACTATATTGTGAAAAAAGTTGAATATAACCTAGGAAATACAAACCAAGATTATACAATCAAAGTAAGCTCTAAATTCATAGGCTCAAATCACCAACCTGTTATTGGAAGAAAGAAGACTGAAAATGCTGAGAATAGTGACGAACAATGTTCTGATATTTTAGAAGAAATAAGGAACATTAGTAATATGAGCTCAAACACCTCAGAACCTAATGTAGAGGATTCTGAATTAACAGAAGAGCAACAAATGCTTATAAAACTAGGGCTGTTGGAGGAATAACAATGACAAGAGACTTTAACTCAACAAACCGCGACGGTGCATTTAAGAAATTCGTATTCTCAAAGAAATATCAAACGCAAGCATTCGATGACTCTCTCGATCCTGCCTTGAAAGACGTTCATTTCAAAGAGCGACTTCATTACGGAGTCGTTGACGAGCAAAACAACTCTATCATTCCGATTGCTGATTCTCTTGTTTCTGTCGATAACGGAAGGTTGTTACCTCCAGTTGCTGATTCGGTGTCATTAATGAAGCTGAACTTGCAGGCCGCAATTCAGAGAGGCCATATCTCTCAAGAAGGAGAGATATTCGGTAATATGACCGTATTGAAAGCATATCAAAATCCTAGGTTAAAATACGGAGAATACTTGGGGAATATTCTCCGCTTCTACAACGACACACACATACCAA
>Ga0099848_1000189_pt1 | contig 26891 bp, 30 predicted proteins | sample CB_VirMetaG_3_FD_78179 | JGI IMG/M metagenome (GOLD analysis project Ga0099848, IMG submission 78179) | Freshwater to marine saline gradient viral communities from Chesapeake Bay - CB_1508_1S Viral MetaG | ecosystem: Environmental > Aquatic > Marine > Coastal | place: USA: Chesapeake Bay...
AAGGTTATAAAGGAGCTAAAAGTAAAATGAATAAAATACTTGAAGCATACTTTAATAATCCTGATGTAGATCCACAAAACGGTTTAAAATTTAGAAATATCAATGAGGATGTTGATCCATTTGAAATTAAAGAGCCTGTAAAGCTAAATAAGTATGAATTGTTTCCAGGTGTTTTTGCAAATGAAGGACAACAGGAAGCTATTGATAAGTTATTGGATTTTCTTGAAACAGATGAGTTTGGTAGATATACTGATAGTGTAAATCAATTCTTTTTATTAAAAGGAAGAGGTGGTACAGGTAAAACTACAATTATTAAGAAAGCTTTAGAAAATTTAAAAGCTAGTGTTCGTGTGAAAGGAGCTACAGTAGCAGATGAGGCAAGAAAAATTTTACAAGATAACTTACCAAGTAGTGTTAAAACATATACTACAGCCGGGCTATTAAACTTAATACCTGACTATAACTATGCTGGGGAGCAATTTTTTAGAGAAAAAAGAAGTGATGAATTAAAATGGAATGAAAAAGCTCCTGTAGAAAAGACTGATTTAATAATAATTGATGAGGCTTCTATGATTTCTGAAGATATCTATAAGATATTAATGAAGAATAAACTACCAAATGCAAAAATTATTTTTATGGGTGATAATGTTCAGATACCACCTGTAGGAGAAACCGACAGCATTGTTTTTAAATATCATGAAGATCGCGGGTCGAAACAGTTTGCAGAACTTAATGAGCGTATGCGTCAAGGAGAAGAAAGCCCAATATTACCTGTAACAGATGTTTATGCTGAAAATGTTGAAACTATACTAGCAGGTGGAAAAGGTGTTGTTAATCCTTTAATTGAGAGAGTAAATAACTTTGATGAAGAAACAAACGAAGGTGTTTTATTTGTAAATAATCCCGATGAAGTAGTGGAAGGGTTTGTTAATGACTATGATCCTGATAATCTATTCAATGCTATAGTAGTTGTTGCAAAAAATGAAACAAGTCGAAGAGTATCTAATGCTATCAGAATAAAATTATTTGGAGATGTGGCAGAAGACACTCCTTTTATAGCAGGAGATATAATAAGAACAAATTCTCCACATGTTGTTGATAAGCAAGTGATTTTAACAAACGGATTTAAAGGAAAAGTTTTAAATGTAAAAGAAAATGGTGTCGATTCAGATTTAGGTATTATGTCGTATACTCTAGAAGTGCAATACCCAGAATTTGATAAAGATACTGGTAAATATACTTTAAAAGAAAAAGAGATTACTACGCTTAGTCCTCAAGAGCAAGCTGTATTTAAAAGTAAGTTACAAGGAATAGCAGCAAATATAAAAAAAATGGAGAAAGACCTCCAAAAAAGAGCATGGCTTCAGTTTTACGCTTTAAAAGAAAAATATGCGGATGTAGGATATAATTATGCTGTTACTTCGCATAAGGTTCAAGGATCTACTTATAAGAATGTTTATGTAATAGAAGACGACATCATGCATTTTCCTGGAGGTAGATTACTAAATAATAGAATGATGTATACTGCAGTATCTAGACCTACAACAAAGCTTGTAATATATTCACCATCACAAAATATAACAAGTGCTAATGTTTCGTCTTCATCTAATGACGATATAGTAAAACTTAGAAATTTTTATAGAAGTCTTGTAATTGTTGAAAGAGAAAAAGTAGGTACCTTAGAAGAATTATTAGAAGAATACAATCAAGATCCTACAGGAGAAACTGTAGAGCAGTTTATTGAAAGAAAAAAATGTATATTATAATATGGTAACTTGTATTAATAAAAGTCTTCCCGAATATAAAAAACTTGAGAAGATGTATGGTGATGCATTAGCGGAAAGGTTAGTGTATGGATATTCTGAAAAGGTTATGAAATTAGATATTACTAAAGATCTAGTATATCCTACTAAGACACAAATAAGCGATTGGTTTAAAAGAAATAGACTAAGTCTTGCTAATGATATTACATATACTCTAACACAGAATCCATCACTAAGTGAAGATGCTATATTATCTCTTCTTAAAGGTGTTTTACATAAGTATGAAGATAAAATATTTATTACTAGAGGGTATACTAATAAAGCTACCTTAGCGGAAAAAATTGAGGGAAAGAAGTTAGTATTTGATATTAATAATCAATTAATTAATACACTCTCTCAACGTTTTCCTAATATATTTAAAATAAAAGAAACATCTGCTAAAGATGTAGTATTAGTTGAGATAAATCCTGAACTAGATCCTGAGATAGCAAAGATTGTAAAAGAAAGAGCTACTGAAGTGTATGCTTTTGAACAAGCTATGAATTATACTGATCAGTTTGCTGAAAGAACTCCAAAATCAAGAATGATTGCTGTAGCATTAGCAGAGAAGTTTAAAAAAGCTTTTGGGATGAATTATGAAATAATAACTAAAGACCAAGCTATTGAAATTCTTGCAGATACAAAAACTCCTTACAATAACCAGACTGCGTTTTTCTATGATAATAAAATTTACTTTATAGACGGACACTTTAATTATTATAATATTCTACATGAGTATGGACATCCTTTAATCAAAGGTATCGCTCAGCAAAATAGAAAACTTTTTGATAATCTTTTTGATCAATTAAGTATGACTAATATGGGTAAAACTATTATTGGTTATGTAGAAAATAAATATCCTCAGTTAAAACCAAAAGAAGGAGAAGAATATTCAGATAGATTTAAAGAAGAAGCATTAGTATCTGCTTTAGAATACGATGCTATGGGTAAAGTAAATGAGCTAATTGAAGACCCGAAAGAGTTTAAAAATTTCATTACTAAGTTGCTTTATGCTATTAAACAAGTATTAAGAAAACTTACAAGGAATGTAAACTTAAAAACTTTATCAAGCACAACAACATTGAAAGAGCTTTCTGATATGATGCTTAATGAAGATTTCATGATTGAAGATCTTGGTTTTGATAAATCTGAATTTGCCGAGTTTAATGTAGAAGATATAAAAGAATATCAAAAAGAAAGAGAAAAAATTCTTAAAGAGTTAAAATCAACAGATGCTAAATTGGTAATCGATGTAATCAATAGAGCATATACGGAAGCTATTTTTCAAATTAATACTTTAAATCAAACGCCAGGTAAACTAAAAGATAAAATTAAAGGGTCTGAGTTTAGAGAAATAAGAGAAAAATTATCTAAATATCAAACAATTAATATCGATTCTGCTAATGTAAGTGAAGAAGATATCTTAAACGCAATGCGTGAACAAGAGATTGATTTTAGAGAAAGAAGTATTGCTTTTGTTGAATCTTTGAATGAAGTACAAGTTTTTACAAAACGTATTCAAAATGTATTAAAAGAGATGGGTGATTCAGGAGCCCATTTAAAAACAGAAGGGTATCGTAGAGTTGCTTATTATATTCAATTTTTAAATAGACAAAAAGAGTTCTTAGACAGTATTAGACAAACATTAGCATTAGATGAAACTAATGCAATTACTAAAAAGGTATTGTCTATTAAAGATGTTGTGGATGAAGGTTTGCGAAAAGCAAAACAATTACAATTTGAATTTATTACAGACTTCATGACTGAAGAAAGTAATTTTATGCAAGAAGATGTCTTTGATAAATTTAGAGAAAGTGCTACAAGAATATTGAAAGCTGATAACTTTACAGAAGATGAAATTGATGAATTTATATCTTATATTAAAAATAAAGAAAATAAAAAATCTTTTAATGTAGGAGAATCACCATTATCAAGGACACCTAAGAATGTAAAATATTTAAATGACGCTGTTCAAACGTATTTTGCAAAACGTTTGGTTAAAGCTGATATTACAAGTTTATTAAAAGGGGAATCTGGAGACTTAGGTTTAGTAGAAACAATGCTTAATAACTATGGGAATATTGATGACCCTATAGGAGCTTTTGTAAGATATACTAAAAATAAACTAGCTTCTGCTGAGGTTAAGAGTTTAAAAATGGCAAATGAGATTGCTAATGATTTAGCTCCTCATTTAAAAGCTATGGGTTATGATGCAAATAATGTAACTAAGTTAGCAGACATGTTATTATTTGTAGATAAAGTTCCTTCTCGTAACGAAAATGGTGACTATGTAGATTTTGAAGTTTATACGGTATTAAATAGATTCAAAGATTACAGAGCTGTAAAAGGCAAACTTGAATATGATTTAGAAAAAGCTAAAGAAGAAGAAGATTCGGATAAGATAGTAAAAGCTGTGCAAGCCCTTAAGCAATTTAGTGAAGATTACATGCATAGAAGATATACTAAAGCTTATTATGATGTACAAAAAATATGGAATCAAGACAATACTGTATTAAATCCGGTTACTGGTAAAGAAACAACTGTATCAAAAGATGTGTCTACTGAAGCATTTATTGAAAGACAAGACATGATTAATAAAATGAACACATTCAGTAGTACTTATTATACAGAAGATGATGATTTATATGAAGCTTCTGAGTCTCAACAATTAAGACTAGAGTATGAAGAATTGTATAATTTATTTGATTTTCAAGGAAATTATAAACAAGGCAAAGAATTAGAAAAAGTATTAGTACGAAGATTACATAGGGAAAAATCAAGAAACTTTAGAGAAACAAGTATAAATTATGATAAAGTTCAAAGAGACTATAATCATTTTGTTACTCAAGTTTTACCGGCAAAAGGATTAGATCCTGAAGCTCTTCCTGAAAAAGGTGAAGAGATGAATGCCTATAATAAAGAAATCCAAAAGTTTTTTCAGAAGAACTTTAAAATATCTTTTACAGACGCTTATTGGCAAGAGTTTTCTAGAATAATGAGTGAGTTAGATAAAATAAATAGTTTAACTAATAATCCTATCAGCAATAAATTAACAGATTTATATAAAGAAAGAAGTAACTATGTAAAAATGGTAAAAGACAATTATGGTCAACCTAATGGTGCAAAGTTAGGATCTGTTCGTACAAAACGTTTAAAAGAAATTGAAGAGGAGATTGTAAAGTTGCAAACCGATTATGATGTATCTTCTGGTTTAACTAAAGATGAATCAAAAAAGTTAATTAGTTATAATGAGCGTGTTGCTAAAGAACAAGGTACTTCGAATTTTACCCAATATGAAAAAAATGAATACAACACGCTGATTCAAAAATCTAATATTCAAGGTTTAACACCCGAGCTTTTGCAAAAACAAAGAGGTCTCATTCAAGAACTTGGGTTAATAAAATCAGTATTACCTACTGAGTACTATGTAAAAATATTTAATGAGAATTTATCATCAGAAGTTGATGTTGAAGAACTTACATTAGACAATGCTAATGAATGGATTAATTCAGATAAATTAATTACAGCATTGGCGGAAGATAATGATTTTGCAGATTGGTTTACAAAGAATCATTATAAAAGAGAATATATAAATAAAAAAGGTGAGCTTAAAACTAAATGGTATAGATTAAAAAGTTGGAGTACAGACTTACCTGTTAACGAAGATCACATTGAAAAAACAGAATTGGTTGACCCAATAACTAAAAAACCATTTACTGTTTTCGGAACACCTGTAGGAAAATATTCTTCTTCAAGAGTTAAGAATGAATACAGAACAGGATACAATCCTTCTACAGGTAAAGTAGAACTTAAAGTTGGTGTACATATTGATAACAGGGGTAACTTTTTACCTAGAGTTTATGATGGTACTTCTACAGGGGCAAAAGATAAAGCTTTTATAAATGAAGAGTATGAAAGATTAGAAAAAGAAAATGGAAGTAGATTTCAATTTATTAAAGCATATTCTGATAATTTATTAAAAGTTCAAGAAGGGAAAGCTCGTGCTTCAAAATTATATCTAGACCTTCCAAGATTTAGATTAGAAAATGACCCAATGCAGTACCTTCGAAGAGGCGGCTTAGGAGAAACTCTTAAAGCTGTTAAAGATAACACTTTATCTTATCTTAAGAAGAGTGTAGATCAAGCTGAACAAGGATTTAATTTTGATGCAAATACTCTATATGTACCAACAGATTTACAAGGTCAACCTATTACAACAGTACCTATTAGGGGGTTATATCGAATGGATAAAAATGTTGTTTCTAAAGATCCATTGAAATCTCTTGCTGAATATATGTATTCATTAAATGCTCAAGAGGCATTGAAAGATGGGTTGCCTATTGCAGAAGCTTTATCAGATGTTTTAAATGACCCAGCTAATGCTATTAAAAATGTAAATAAAGCAAGTTTAACATATAAGAAAAATGCTAAAATAACTAGATTTATACCAGAAAGAACTGATAATAAAAGAGCTCAAGCTTTAGATTATTTTATTGATAAAGTATACTATGGACAAGGTCAAGATGCTCTTTCAGAAGATTCTGTAAAGATTACTAAAATTGCGCAAGGTTTAATGCGAAGTGCTCACAGAGCTTATGCAGCTTTAGATATCTCAGCAGCCTTAAAGAATAAATATGGTATGTTATTTCAAACACTTGTTGAAACAGCGGGTGGAAAATATATAAATGCACAATCATTAGCATTAGGTAGAGTATGGGCACACCAAGCGATGATACAATTATCTACAAAAGATGTTTATTCTAAAGGTCCGAAGAGTTTAATGATCCAATTAATGGAAAACTTTGATCCTATCACAGGTAAAACTAAAGCTGATTTTGGAAAATCTACATCTAGAACTTTTCTTAAAGACTTTTTAAATGGTACATGGATGTATGATCCAAGAACACATATGGAAGTTCAAGAAGGATTGACTCTTTTTGCAGCAATGATGTATAGAAAAAAAGTAGATCAAGTACAACCAGATGGTTCTGTTAAACAGATAAGATATATTGATGCGTGGGAATTAAATTCTGAAAAACAGTTAGTATTGAAACAAGGTGTTGATCCTAGATATGGTACTGAAGGTCTCACTCATGAATTTACTGAAGGCGATACTCTTGAATCTATAGCAAAACAATATAAAGTAACTGTAGAAGAGTTAATAAAAATAAATAAAATAAAAGATGTAGACTCTATTCAAGTCGGTGATGATATAACTATTTACAAAAACGATAAGTTTTTAGATTTTAGATTGAAAATAAAAGGTCTTGGTAAAAAGTTAAATGGTATGACTGATGATGTAGACAGTGCACAAGCTAATAAATATCTGCTATATAGACTAGGTACCTTCTATAGAAAGTTTGCATTACCTATGTTTTTAAATAGATTCCAAGCAGATTTATCAAAAGAAAATAGATGGGGTGAAGTATATGATTGGGATTTAGGTACTACAACTAAAGGATATTATATTACTGCTTTTCAGTCTATGTATAAATTAGTAACAGATGCTAAAAATTATTGGCCTCTGATGAGTAAGGAAGATAAAATTGCAATAACTAAAGTGATATCTGAAGGTCTTTATGTAGCTTTATTATATATGGCAGTAGTATTATTATTTGGTTATGACTCTGGAGATGAAGATCGTTTTAATAAAATTCGAAGTAGAGAAGAAACATATGGAGCTTTTGGTTGGGCAGCAAATCATGTATTATATCAATTAATCATGATACGTAAAGAAAATGAAATGTTCATACCATTACCAGGATTAGGTGTTAATGATTGGTTAGAGTTTACAGATAGTACTACAATTGTTACAGGACCTACTTTAGATTTATATGCTAAATTAATTACAGATTTATTCTATATTGTAACAGGTAGCGATAAAGCATATTATAAAAGAGCTGTAGGGCCTTATGCATGGCAAGATGAAGGAAAATACAAATTGTGGAATCACTTCTTTTCATTATTTGGTATTAAAGGTAAAAACTGGTCACCTGAATGGGCTATTAAGAAAGCAGAGATGTTTGAAAATCTTAAATAAAAAAGAAAAGGGGGACCCGAAGATCCCCCTATTTTACTTTATAAACTTTTTATGTTTACTTGTTAAACTATCTTTGTTTAGACCTATATCTTCTAAACTTACTTTTAGATTTTTGACTTTGCCATCTTTATCTTCTGATATAATAGCATAGTTATTTTGATCAGATATTATACGAAGATATCTAGTGTTTCCTTTGTATTCTACTTTCATAAGTACTTATCAATATTGGGTTTAAAAAATCCAGGACCTTTTAGTATTTTACCGTCTTCTCTAAGAATAGGTTTACCATCTTCGCCTAGTTTGCTCATGTTACTAGCTTGTATTTCATCAAATACATCCTCTATAATATGTTGCATACCATGTTTAAGAATAGTACCGCAAAGAATATACAACTGATCACCTAAAGCATCTGCAATATCTACTAAAGAATTTTTAGCACATGCTTCTAAATACTCATCATTTTCTTCAGCCATAAGACGGTGTCTCAAGGCTATACCATCTTTGTCTAAGTTTTTAGGCCATGCACCATTGTCTTGACCAAAGGCTTTATGAAATCTTTCTACTGCTTTTAATTGTTTTTCCATAATATAAAATTAAAAAAAATGGGATAGAATTCATAAGAACCCTACCCCATTTACTGTGGACAAACTAAAAATTAAAACTCTAATGAAAAGGAGTCATCGTCATCTCCACTTAAATCAAATGATATATCAAAAGTATCATCATCATCTTCTTTTGTTTCTTCTTCTGTAATTACAACAGCCATCTTTGTAGTTTCATTAAGATCAACTACATCCATTGTTACCACTGGTGCTTCAAATGTATTACCTAGAGGATCCATATACTTAACATTTAACTCATCATTTGCATCAATGTCAAATGGAATCTCTATGTCCTCAGACTGGTGCAAAATTGCACCACTTTCTACTTCTTCTTGTACCGGTGGAAAAGCATCTTCTGGTGTAAGAGGATACTGAACTTGGAGCACAGATTCATCACCTGTTGCCTCAGCAATCTGAACTAGAAGATTTGTTTGATTCTCTGGTTGACCATAGTTATTATCTAAAGGATCTGATAACGTACTAACTTCATCAACATCTTCAACAACCTCTTGAACAGGTGCATTAAGATTGAACTCATTAGTAATTACCCAGTGAAGCATTCTCTGATCTTCCATCCAAGTTTTTGGATGAGATTCTTGTAGAGCTACAGTAACATGATTATAAAATGCCCATAGAGTATCTTTACCACCGTTATAAAAGAAGCTAGGTTTACCCATTTGCTGACGAACACTGCTAGCTTGTTCAGTTGTCAATATTTCATATTCTGCAAACAATACACCTAACAATTGAGCTTGTTGCTTAGTTGTTAAGTTAATTGTTTTCATTCTTTCTTTATCAGCTACTAACTGATTATAATACATATATGCATTTGTAATCTGGTTTTTCATATGCTCTACTACATCAGCATCTGCTGTACCTGTATGCTTTCTAGCATAGGTACCCATTTCACCGGATACCATGATAGAACCATTATTGTTTACATATGCACCAACTACACATTGGAATCTAACTTGTTTGTTGTAACTATTAGTCCAACCAAACATCATAGATAATTCAGGGTCGCTATTAAAATGTAAGGTATGTATACCTCTTGCAATTTGTCCATCAAGTGTTGATTTATAAGTCTCGCTGCTTATTCCAAATCCTTGATTGGCTAATTCTTGATATGCATAGTCAATAATAGACTTATGCGAAATTACAGTGTATGTGCTCGCATGATTTGGTAGCGGCACACTTTCTAATGTTTGTTTTGTTACCTCGTTGATTTTTCTAGGCATAATTAAAATAAACTTAATTGATTAACATTTGGTTCTAGATTCTCAATTTCTTTACGAATCTTACTTAGATAATAATCATAGTTAATATCATATTTCTCAAAATCATATTCTTTGTAATCAATAAATAAAGTTTGCAACCATTTCCCGGCTTCAATCTGTGTGCTTCTCTTGTCAGTATAGTTATATTTAATAATCTTACTACCCTTGTTTGATACATAATATCTTATAGTACTTTGTATGTCTTGAGTAGTATGTTTACCGTCTTGGACAAACTCTTCATAAAATTTCCAATCACCTTTTATCTTTTTACCACCGCAATAATCATATATGTTTCTATTACTTTTTAGATAATCTTCAGGATTAATACCATTTACAAAGTAATTATATATCGCTTGAGGAATTACCGCAAAACTTTTGTTTTTATGTAGAGCAAGATTCTCAAATTCAAATCTGCCTTTACACTTAGCTTTACCATTTTCAGCAACAGCAATATAATTATTTACATCACCGAGTACCAATTTTTGGTACTTATCATGCTCAAGCTGTAAATTAGTTATCTTTTCCCAACGCTCACAGATCTCCATGTATTTATCTATGTATTCTCTAGGAATCATAGTCTCAAGACCATCTGTATTCTGCATTAGTGGAACAGCACCTGGAATTTCTTCAGTAATCATTTCATATAACATAGCCAAGCTTAATTGACCATTAATTGTTATCCTCATTGTAAACTCTGGATCATATAGAAAACTATTCTCATCATTACTTAAGCCATATGTTGAATTAAGAATAATCTTATAGACATAGTTTCTAATATCAGATTTTGGTATCTTCTTTCTTTCTTCAAAGAACCATTCATACTGTTCACAGAATTCTTTCTTTGGTAAGTGTGCAGGAGACCAACCATTTCTAATAGCAAGATTAGGATAAAAACTAGTAACATCTGAAGTCATAATGATCATATCATCGTTAGACTCATAGACTTTACTTGTTCTGGCACCATGAATACCACCTAAACCAAAATCAGTTTTAACACCTTTATATTGTATTGAATATTTAAAACCACCTTTAGTTTGATCTGAGTATATTACAACCTCTTTAAATTTACTTAGTAGTTTTTGAAATGTTGCTGTTTTAAAACTGATATAGTCTAGAACAATATCGTTTACAATAATCTTATCACGCTTGGTTCTAAGATTTTTTAAATCATATTTTTTCATATCTAACTTCTTACTTAAGAAGTGTAGAAACAACTCTTTAGAAATTTTTGGTTCGGATGCACTAAACAAATTGATATTATATTCATCAGTTAACTGCTTTCTCAAAGCAATTTGATCTTTGCTTAAGAATGCAATTTTCTTAGTAGAGCTAACATCATTCTTACAATAGTGAATTATCTCATCTATTTGATCAAAAGTTGTTATTGCTGTACTATGATGAATAGGCATATCAACTATGTTTTCCCAATCCATTGTATACTGAATCCATTTAAGACTAGATCTTTTTGCTGGATTATCCCAATGGTTTAGTTTAAATACATCAACTTGGTTTATCTGCAGATCTCTAGGGCTATATTCTAAAAATCTACCCTCACTTTGACTCGAAATAATATTCTGAGCTTTATCATACAACCAAGATGCAATTTCACATCCTCCCATGTCTTGAAGTTGTTCAGAATATCTAAGTATATACTCAGTAATCTGACTATCAAACCCAAGACCATTAAAAGAAACATGCCATTCATTAAGAGTAATATTTCTTCTAAGAAATTCAAGTAAGCTATCAATATCATTTTGAAGATCATGTATTACAAATACTTCTGTATCTGTTGTTTTTGTATCTTCAAATACTGCTACAAAACAATTACTTAAAGTTTCGTAGTCCATTACCCAATGTGTACGCATATAATAAAATTAGATTAGATAAGAAAGGGAGTAGCAATCTACTCCCTGACCTATCGTGACAAGGTTTAGTTTACTTAATAAACTTCTTATAGTCAAATGTAGAATTATTTGTTGCAAATACATCAATAATTGCATCAATAGCATCTAAATCTTCAACATAGTATTCTTGAAAAGTTTCGATTTGTCTACGCTCTTCTTTTACCATTCTACCATTTTTTCTAGCTGTTTTAAGAGGCGCAGGGTCCCCATTATCATCTAGTTTAGGTAGCATGTGCAAAGTAGTTTTGACAATTCTACTAATTACTACAAATACTTTAGTTGTAGGATCATAGATACATTCTACATAAGGACAATCTTCACTTAAGGGAAGAAGTCTGAAAGTCTCTCCATCATTCCATGAAGATTTTACAAGAAGCATGTTACCTCCAATTGTGTTCATCTGTTGGTTTTTTTAAAAGTTTGTTTTACAAATTAACCTAGAATTTTCTTGTTTTCCAAATCTAATACTTCTGCAATTAAATTTTCTTTCTCTAGGTTTGGTGGGCTACATAATTCACCAACATCTCTCAATAAAGATTCTTCGACTAATAATAATTCTGCATATAAAGAAAAGTATTTTTCAGGAAAAAGAAAACTTTCAATATATGTATATGTACCACTATTTTTATCAAAGTGATCTCTGATTTGGCGCTTTAGTTTAACATTCATTTTACTATACTTACCATTTATAAAATATTTCCAATCATACTTAATATCTGAAAAATCAAATGTTATTAACAACCTTTCATTATCTAATACAACATAATCAGTTATTCTTGGATGTTTTAATAACACATTTTTTTCAAAATTTAAAAATTCAGAATCTTTACGTAGTGGATAAATGGTAATCAATTTCATATCCTCGGGGTTTAAATGAGTATTCCATGACAAATAAGTTTGTTCAGGAACAGCTACAGCACCCCTTTTAATACCAAGAAGCGGATATAATAACACCTTGGATTTTTGAAAATAAGTTCTATAAAGCGCATCTATTGCCATAATAATTTAGAGTTTTACATTACCTAATGCTAGCTCGTATGGTAAAGTATAATCTCTGTGCCGATAATGGTAATCTACTCTTTCAGTAATACCATAGAAATTACTTTCCCAATTTGCTAGAGTACTCTCAGACACTTGATATGGATATACTTGGTTATACTTATCTATAACGATAAAAGTAAATACAAAGTTCCAATCATAAGCATCTGATCTTTCTTTTATAAAGTTATTATATACTAAGATTGCATAAATTGCAGCTTGTATATCATAACGATAATAATCAACTGAAGCAGGGAAATCTTGAATTGGTTTATTAGTTGTTTTTAAGTCATTAATAAATACTGTTTTTATATTGTCATCTATAACGATATTATCTACAATACCTTTATAGCCAAAATCATAATTTTCAGAATCAGATTGTAACTTTAATTCATTTAACACTTTGACGTTTTGAGAGTTGTCATGATCCAATTGGAGTAAAGCATTAACCTTGTCGTTTGCTTTTAGTACTTTTACACTCTCTTCTGCTTGTTCTTTTACATTAGAGTCAATAACAGTTTTTGTTTCTTTCTGTTTTAAAAATTCAAAATACTCTTTGTTATTATCAGTAAGAATTTTTTCTAATCTTTGAGGGTCTGTTTTGAGTGATTGGTATAAGTTGTTTACAACGAGTTGTCCTAGAATATCACCTGGAAAGTCATCTAAAGTTAGTGATTCATTTTGCATTGGCAAGTAATTATGATAAAATATTTGATCAATAATTTTCCTATTACTATCTGTAGGAATTTTACCAGGTAACATTATAAAGTAATCATCAAAATTATCAGGTTCAAACAGAAGACAATGCAACGCTCTTCCCGCAACGAGATGAGCGTCAACTTGATCTTCTTTCTGTTTTAATATATAGTGTTTATAAAAAGCTTGGGGTGAAAATAAAAGCTTATTTATACTACTGTAACTAAAGTAGAATTTGTTATTGTAAAATTCTTCTAATTCATTATTCGGTATCAACAACTGACTCATTTACTTTTTTATTATTTAAATATTCTAACACATCTTTTGAGTAACTTACTTTAGTAACAGCAAATTTTTCACTACTTCCATAGTTAATAATATCTTCATTATATTTCTGCAGAAGATCCATTGCCATTTTTGGTGTAAAAACATCTCTTTCAACCAATAATTCAACAATTGAATCTTTAGTCATACTGACATAATTAGGACTTGCGAATCCCATGTAATAAACTAAAGATTTAAAGTTTACATGATTACGAGTTCTAGTATTAGAGATTATATAATGAAACTGTTCAAATAATAGACATAAGTAATAAAGACTATCTGAGTAATTAGAATTAGCCATTATCTCTAAAGCTAATACATGATTATCTTCATCAGAACTAGATAACATTTGACTTAAAGACTCAAACATTTTTTCATCAATACTTGTAGAATCGTCACCATTTACTAAACTGATAAGAGTAGCTTCATCATAGACAGTGCAGTCCTTAAGCTCATCCCATATATCAAAATATTTATCTTCAAGATGTAAAAATTTACGAGATCCTTGAATATAATCTATTTCAGGTGTCAATGTAATGCTTTCATTACATTTAAGATTTCTAATAAAAGCATAATCAGTTAGTATAATTTCATCATTTATTACATGATCTATAGTATCTTTATAATCATCTGGATGAACATCTCCTTTGTTAAGTGCTATTTCTAAGAATTCCAGAAATTTTGGAACAGTTACCCAATAATACCAAGTAGCGTCTAGTAGTTTATCTAAAGATTTTACAGAACCTATTACTTTGGTAGCCTCAGCAATATTTCTTGTGGTTTTTGATTTTGTTTGAGCAAATATGTCTTTTAATTTAATTCTAGGAACACTTGTGCCTGGTAAAAAATATAGTTTTTCATTTTGATTTATTGTATAATCAGAATGAAGAGTAAAGGGAGCATTGTTCAAAACATAATTATCACTAAATGCTCCAATAATATCAGTAAAATCATTAAGTGAATAGTCTGAATATCCACTTATATATTTATAGTGTTTCATAATTAAAAATAATTAAAACAATAGAGGATAGAATTATTTCTATCCTCTAGTTGTAAAATGAAAGAAAAACAGGGAACTGTTTAATAATTGTATTACTTGACAGCCATCTTGACTACCGCAGGATTCATCATTAGTTTTTGAAACTTAACCTTGTTACCATTTAGTATTTCTTTTACCATATAGTATCTAAGATCATCTGTAAACGAATCACAATCTGTAGTAAGCTTAATCAATCTATTGATCATAGCATCATTTACTCCATGTTTATCAGCATGTGTTAAACAGTAATTTATAATTCTTGTTGTAATAACACTAGAAATATCAGCTCTAAAGTTATCATCTTTACCAACAGATGAGCTTAATGCTCCAAGAACATAAGCTTCATTTTGGTTAGTAATAATATCTTGAGGACTAATTATTTTATCTAAGTTATTATTAATAAACATAGTAAATAAACTAGCTGTTTCATCACCTACAGAACCTTCACCAATCATCTGAATTAGAGGTAACTCATCTTCAAACTTAGGTATAGAACTGATTGCATTAAAGAAAGTAGTAATAGATCTAGGATTAACAGATTTAGTAATTACTTCAGGATTCATCAACAAAAAGTTAATACATCTACCGTCAATACCTACATTCTCTGCCCACTTAGCCCATACACTAACATCAAAATCTACTTCAACAGAAATGAATCGAGTCTTTTGAGCAATATCAAGACTGGTAACATTGTAATCACCGTTGTCTGGATTAGTAGTCAATACAATATGCCAGTTCTTAGGGAGTTTCCAAGAGATATATTCTTGTCTATCAATTAATTCCATAGTAGCTTGCATAAATCTATGATCAGCACGAGTATAATCATCAAGAATCAAGAAACCACCCTCGCTTTGTCCCTGAATCCATTCAGGAGACGCATGCGACATTCTACTTTGACCGGTTGGTTTAAATCCACTTTTAACATAAGTCTCAAGTAAAGTATCTTGAATCCATTTAGTTTTACCTTCTTTATTTTCTATCTCAAATTCTTTAAATGGAAAACCAATTAAATCACCAAGTTCTTCGATTTGACTTAAGTTAAGTTTAACTACAGCCATATCCATTTCTTTTGCTAGTTGTAAAATAGATGAAGTCTTACCAAGACCTGCTTCACCTTCAATGTTAACAGCTACAGGTACTTTTCCCTGAGCTTGAATATGCTGGTTATTCTTAACCATATGTCCCATAAAATTCTTTAGGTCATCAATGTTTAGTTTTACTTGAGCCATTTTTAATCTTTGTTTTTGTTATTAATTGATAGTTTCATTCTTTCTGGTACAACAATTGTGAAATTACAATTAGTACAACATCTTCCTTCTTCTTCTATAGGATGGGGATTATGCCCACCTCTGTAGTAAAATTCATGACCGTCTATGTCAATTTTTTCAATTTCATCAAATTCTTTATTACATATACAACATATCATAACTCTAATTTAATTACTTTACCAGGTAGAGAATTATTCATATTTGACTGTTCAGATAATACCCATAAAACAGGGTTCTTAGGTTTAACTGAAGTATCACATTCACCATCAGTAAAATATACAAGACTTGTATATTTCTTTAGATTAGCATTATAATATTCCAAAACCGGGTCAAATTCAGTACCACCTCTACCACCAAAAGCCATTTCGAATTTACCTTTATAAGGTTCTATAGATCTGATTATAGTATCACATTGAATAATAGTGATATCAACACCTGTTTTATAAATGTGATAAATCTCATTCATAAACTCTTGTAACTCATTATCACTTACTGAACCTGAAGTATCAATACCTAATAACATGTGTTGCTTCATTTTAATCTTTAACCCTGGATTATCTGAATAGCGCTTATTTTCTTTTCTTCTAATCTTCTTTGTAAAGATTTTTGTACTCGTGCCAGTAAATCTTCTAAGATATCCTTTCCAATCAAACTTAGGAGGCTCTATTTCATTAATAGCAATAAGATAATCGTTAATGTGACCAGGTATAGTACCTCTTTTCTTTTCAGTCTGCTCAGCAACTTCTTGAATAATTCTATCTAATTGCTTTTGCATAATCTTTTGCTCAGCTTCACTTAAATTATCAAATTCTTCCCATGTACCATGATTAGGAATATTAACTTCTTTTTCTCCATTTCCTGGAGCATTGCCGATAATAATAATGTCGCCACCTTCGTCAAGAGCATCACAAAGCTTATCAAAATTTTCATCACCTGATGTACCAGTTTGATCTTTCTTATTTTTTGCTTTTTGTAAAGCTTCATAATAATAACGAGTACCTGCTTTTCGTTCAAGATTAAGATCTTTATAATCATCTATATCAATACCACCATCAGGAAGAAAATCTTTATCAATATATTGATTGATTTCCATATCCATAGCTATATTTGCCAGTTTTCTATCTGAGAATTCAAAGAATTTACTTAGATGAAAATATGCAATATGTAATAACTCATGCTTTAATAAACCAATTCTATGATTTTCAGATAAACTCATCCAAAAATCTTCATTTATTGTAAGCTGATAGTTAATACCATTTTTACTTACACCGGCAGTAGGTACAAGTTTATTATTCCAAATTTTGTTTAACATAATAAGAAAGAACCCATAGAAGGGCTCTTTCCACATAAGTTCTTTAGATGCTTTACCTAAAGTTGCTTCTTTACTCATTAGTTTTTAGATTAAGGGTTAAATCAATATTCTCCATAGGATATCCCATATTATAAAACATGCTATTTATATCTTTTATATGCTTTTCTATATAAGCATTTATAACATCAGGGTTTGCCTCATTCTCAATTAAAAGTGTAATACTTTTTGCATGTGTAAGAGTAGGCAACTCATTATTACAAGATTTTTTTAATTTGTTAAGCGGTGTTGGCGCGTTTTCAGACCAATCTTGTATTGAGGTGTTACTAAATTTATACAAATAAATAAGATATCCAAAGTCGGGTCCTGAAAAATCATGGGCTTCAATAGCTTTAAAAGCTATATACATATTATCTTTATCATTTGAATTAAGCATAGATAATAAATTATCTGCTTCAGAAATTGTTAAATTCATTAGTCTTCCATTTTTAATGTTCTAATCATCCATTCTGTGGGTGTATTTATATTATCTACCCATTCTTTTGCACTTGGAATATACCCGTTGCAATCTTCTTTTACATGTTGTTCTCCAATATATCTTACATACACCTCTTTACCATCACAGTTAGTAATAGTCATACCAAATCTTTTCTCACATTCAAAGATACCTTCACTATGATGTCTAAACATTCTGTGTTTGCTATGTCCTATCCAAGCTTTGGTTTCATCAAACCATTTATGAATATCTATATAATCCATTGCTGAACCACCAAACTTTTTAGCTGAGGATTTTGCATGTTGCCAAGGATGTGCCATTGCTATTCTTTATCACTGCTTGCAGCGTGTTCAATAATGTTACCGTAATAATCCTCGGTTTCTATTTCTGTAATTCTAATACTGTTTTTACAAAAAAATTCACCTGAAGGAACAGATACTATTATATTTCCATAACCCCCCTCATTATTGTACCAATCACTTACATGATCTAATATATGTCTATAACACATATCATGAAAAGCAGTTTCGTATTTACCTGGAAAGTCAACAAGCCCTTTAACTGTGTCGTCATAGTGACTCACAGATTCTGGGTCACTGCTCCAATCATTAGCTGTAGAATCATCTGTAGTACATATGATAGATTCAATAGCTCCGCTATCACCACCCCCTTCATAAAATACAGATACTGCTTTAATACCTTGCACACCTAATGCAAGAAACATTTCTGAAAATTCGTTTTCTTTACTCATATTATTTAATTTTATAAAACCTACCTAAAATATTTCCGTTTAGATATTCTTCTTTTTCAAGCACCTCATATAAAAACTGGTATTTAGTTTCTTGATATGTTAACTCTGCTTTAGAATAACATATTTTTAGTATTTCCCTTTTAATTAGGAAACCAGCTTTATGAGCTTCTTTTAATTGTTGATTACTACTATAGTAATTCATAAAATTTGGTTTAGTTACTACAGCGTATTTTTTTACTCTTTTATCAGTAAGTGCTGCTAAAGCTTTTTTACCAAGTTTCTTTTTTACATTAGAAAAGAAATTCTTTTTACCTATGTAAGCATAAGAATTTCCATTTAATATTACTGACATGTGATAAACAAATCCTACAGCACCCTCTGGTATATCTAATTCGTTAAATTCTCTATTACGATATGTCCACACCTGATTGTAATTTATGTACTAAGGTCCATAACTCAAGATTCTCTTTTCGAGATTCTTCTAAATGCGTCTTTGTAGTAGTTAATTCATTTTGTAGTTTTTCACACTTTTCAAAACTTTCTTCTACTTGTTCTTTAAGACTACTATTTTCATTTTCAAGGTCATCCACAAGATTTACAAGCTCTTGAATAACATCAGCAGCATCATAAGCATTTCTACAAGCCTCCATGGCGTCATCAGCGTCTCTTTCTAATCTATAGTCATCCATAATTGTTTAAATTAAAGCGGTTTTTAATAAAGGATGTAATGTTTCTTTTACATTTGTTAAACCATATGTTTTTACTGAATCTGATAAATCTTTATCCATATCAAGCATTACATAATTTAAATTATATCTTTCTTGATATTTTTTAGCGGCAGTTATACCCGCTTCATCATTATCAAATAAAACACATATATTCTTATACTTTTTCTTCAAAGATTTAATATACTGTTCTGCAATCATAGTATTCTCACTATCGGGAGCAATAGCCTCTGCATTTTTATAACCCAACTTTCTAAAAGCCATTAGATCTTTCAAAGAAGATGTGATAACTAAATAGTCTTTATCATAAGTAAGCTGATCCATACCTTGAATATAGTTCTGCACTTTGATAAATTTCTTATTTGGATTATTCGGGAGATATATTTTATATAAAGTACCATCATCTCTAAAATATCCATAGATATAATTTCCTTTAAATACAATTTCAGATCTGCTACCCTCGCCTTCTTTCTGCATAGTGAAATAAGATAATCCACAAACATTATATTCATCTAGCATTTTTGAATCAATTTTAAATTTCATCCAAAACTTACCATCAATATTTGTCCAGTGCCTCATTTCAAAATCAGATACTCTATACTTATTTTGTATTTTATACTCATTTACAGAGTGATAATTATTATCTTTTAAATACTTTTCATAATCTGCACAAATTCTTATTGCTGCTTGTCCATAAGTTATACTATTTAACTCAGCAACTAAGTTGATTTTATCCCCTTGTTTACCGGAAGAAAAATCTTTGTATTTATATTGATTATTAGAAGGTTTAAAATATATAAACATTGAAGGAGTCTTCTCACTTTTAAAGACAGAGTGTATCTTTACATCTTGTCCTGTAAGTTTTTCACTTAATCCTAAATAATGTTCAAAAACCCACTCTGCAGGAACATCATTAACATTCCCAATTAAGTTTTTTGTTGAAATCATAAAATAAAGGTAATAGAAAAAGGGGAAGCTTTTGACTTCCCCCTTAACTAATTAGTCAAGACTGAAATCAGTGGACACTTTTGGAGGGACACTTAAGTCATCATCACCAAAAGAACCAACTTCTTTAACTTCCATTTTCTTAAGATGGTCATCTTCGTTGTATTTAAGGACATTACCACCCTTAGTTACATATGCATAACCATCTTTTGAACCTTTAGGTAACCACATGTCATAATTAGTATATCCTGACTTACCTTCATATTCTTTACCAGCAACGCATACATCAAGATATACATCTTTGAAAGGCGCATCATTGTTAAATGCTGTAACAAAATCTTCAATGCTATCATGTTTGTTATCTTGATCAGCAAACCAAGAATTTTTATCCATAGCTTTACAAAGATTCTGTAAAAAGATAAGAATAGATCTATCTCTTTGAATTTGAATACCAGATTTGGTTGTACCATCTGCAAATGCATATTGACTAGCTTTTACTTTACCAACTTGACCTGCATAATGACCTTTACTTGGATCATCTTTATCAATCATAAATCCTTCAAACCCACTAATAGGTTCTGTTTCAACTTGCAAGATTATATGTTTTGCACCATCAATAAATTTAAAATCTTCTAGCTCTACACTGTTAATTTTCACAGTATGATTTCCTGGAGCAATTGTTTTTGGTAGTCCATTACCACCTTCTTTTCCTAAGTCTGTTGTACTTAAAGCCATTTTCTTTTTTTGTTAAATTATTAAATAAATACTTTGTCCCAATTTGTTTTAAGGACACCATCAATCATCTCAGTTACTACAATCTCTTGATTTCGTAAATGTTCTGGTCTTGCACCACAAGTAACCTCTTCTGCAGTCTTAAAACTAAGAATAGTTTGGTTTCCTTTTCGGTACATATATCCAATTGCATCAGCATTTGCACAAATTAAAGATTTTATTTTACCTGTTAAATCAATATTTGCAGACATTACCATCTCACCTTTATCATCTACTTGTTTGTCTTTAATATGACCAGACAAGATGATTGTAGGAGCAAGTGTATCAATAAAGTCTAATACTTGAAAAAATGCTTGACGAATATATAAATAACCAGCACCATTCGGTAATGTAATTACACTATCTCCATCAAAGTTTTTACCCATAGGCGTTTTTCTATACAGTTTTATTGCAAGAGGCATTACCATATCTTCTAATGCAGTCACAGTATCTACTGTAACAAACTTATATGGATTACCAGCTTCTTTTACTGCTTTACCTAAGTCTAATAATTCTTGTAAATTATTAGCTTTAACTTTAAGAGCTTCAACATAATCACTACCATTTTCTAAATCAATAATGAGATTATCATCTAAACCAGCAAAAGCTGTTGTTTTACCAGTTTTAGGTTTAGAGTATATTATCATCCTCTTGGGATTTACTCTTTCTGCCTTTACTTTTTTAGTAGGAAGTATTATACTCATTTGTTTTTAATTAAATCATTAAGCCAACTCTTAGTACTTACTGGTTTAGATAGCATAATAGCAGCTAAGTCTCTAATAGTCATTTGACTAAGTGGTGCATCTAAATCAGGATTCATTATTTCTTCAAAATTTGGAAATAGTGCTGGTTCAGATGTAGGTTCTTCATCAAACTGAATCTTAACTAATTCAGCAACAGGAATTAGATATCTAAAACTTCCTGTAGCACTGACTTCTGTTTTTTCATATTCTTCTTCATAGTGAGGATTATATCTCCACTTATAAAGAGTTCTTTCAGGATCTTCAACATCTAAATCTGAACTTGTAAATTCAGTATAGATATCTTTACCTTTTCTTATTTCACTTGGAAAAACTCCAATGAAATACTCATTTTTTCCGGGAGGAGGATATGCTACTTTAGCAATGAAAAGTGGGTCATCTTCACCAAGAAGTTTAAATTTCCACTCATGATGCTTAAATAACAACTCTGTCTTTTCTTTTCTGTTTACAGAACTACTTTTTGTTGTTAAACTCATAATTAAAAATTATTTGGTTGTTAATCGTTTCTCCTGTTGAGGAGGTGTAATCATCTCTACTATTTTCATCTTTTCAAATTCAGCTCTAAAGAAACTCATTCTCGTATCACCATTTCTACATTTTAGAAAGTGTAGTACTAAAACTCTGTCATCGTCAATCACATACCTATCAGGACCATAAAATCTAATCTTTTGTTTTGCAGGTCTATTTATACCGATAAGATTATCAGCATGTTGCAATAAAGCATCAGCACCAAATAGATCAGACTCAAGAATATAATTACCATATTTACCATCTTCATTTCTCTCAGGATTATCAATATTTCTATTGAGCTGACTAAGCACAATAAACATTACAGGATAAATTTTCTTAAGAGCTGTTAAAGCTTCTCCTAAATTATTTAACATGTCATGCTTATCTTTTTCATAAGATGCTTTCTTAAATAATAAAGAGTGGTCAATAGTAATAATAACATTCTTGAATTTTATATTCCCTTCTGAATCATAACTTGCATGAAAGTGCATATAATCCCTAACTATTTCCTTGAAATCGTCAACTGTACAAGGAGTTTCAACTACATCTATTGGATATTGTACTTTCTTTTTTGCGTAATCATAACATTTTTGTAAATCTTCTGTCGTTAGTTTACCATCAGCACTACATAGATACTTATAAGATTTACCAACAATACTTGAATACTCACGTATTGCTGAAGTTCTTGCAAGCATTTCAAATTGAAACTGTAGTACTCTAAAGTCTTCGCCTGGATTTAGAACAAAAGATTCTCTAACAATTTGTTCAGCTATTAATGTCTTACCACTTGCTGGTCTACCACCAATAACATTGATAGTATTCCATTCTAAACCATCTGTGGTTGCATCATTAAACTTTGCCCAAGGTGTTCTTATACTCTTTATTTGCCCTTGCATTCTACCTTGCAAGTATTTTAAAGATTCTTGAAAACCTTCTCTTTGACTATTCCACTTTTTCTTGGGAGTCTTTTTTACATCACTCATATGTTTTTTATGCTGGTTGCTCTTGATTCTTTGCTACATTATATAATGTGTGAAGAATTGTTACAATAAACTCAATTACCAAATATTGAAAAATATTTACTTGTACAATAAAAGTATTTATCGCAAAGTATCCTATTATACTTCCCAGTACTGCAATTGTAAAAAGCTTAAATCGCCTCATACTACTCTTTCGCTAAAATGTGATTCTGTGTAATTCCCGCCTCCATTTTGATATACTTCACAATAGTTTGCTAATTCAGACTCAAAGGTCTTTTCAGCGGGGTTTAATTTGCGGATAAAATACTGAGAAGTTCTCATGTACTTGTATCCTTGTCTCTCATATTCATCTACATATAGTTTTGTTGCATTAATCACCGTATCCCAATCATAACTATGGTTCTCAAAAAACCATCTAAAATTATTCTCTAAATTCTTCTTATCAGATCTAGCGTATTTGCCAGATGGAAGTTTAAATTTAGGAAAAATTTCTAAATACTCATCAATTCTCTTAATAAAATCTTCTCCCATTATGTTAGCAGAAGACTTTTTCTTACTGTTCTTGAAATAAGATTCTAATTCTTGAACAAGAATAATAGACTTACTAGTAAGTTTCTTATCTTCATTTAACCAGTCATCATTTTGAAGTCTTAATATCTCAACAGAAAGATTAAGATTGAACTTAGGGGCTAAATTATTTTTTACACACCAAAGAATATAATATTGGTTAGGTGTAAGATTGTTTTTAATTAATTTGTTAAAGATGTCTTCCATATTACCAATTTATTTCTGTGTTATAGTTCTTCTTAAGAATTTCGTTTGCTGTTTTAAAAACATTATTTGAGTCCCAATCAGTTAGATTATTGTAAAGTGCTGATGCAGGATGTGTAGCAAACAACTTGTAATTGTTATCATTTACAGCATGTGACCACTCTTCAGCTTTTTTACCCAAATAAATATAAACAAGACCATTGTTATTCCAAGTTAACCAGTCAAATAGATATGCCATAAAAGGTTGCCATACTATATGATGTTGTCCTACTTTACCAATTACAGTAGTTAAAGCAGTGTTTAATAGTAATACTCCTTGATTAGACCATCTTTTTAAATTCATATCTGTGCAAACACCCATTCCATCGTATACAGTATCATTTATAGCTTTAAACATATACTCTAAACTTGGTTGAATTGTATCAGAATTACTCAAACTAAAAGCAATACCATCAGCATGATTTAATCCTGGATAAGGATCTTGTCCTACAATAATTACTTTTAAGTCTTCATAAGGACATTCTTCAAAAGCCCTAAACCAATTTTTTAATACCGGAGTAAATCTTTTACCATCTTTGCTTTGTTTAGCTAAAGTAATAATGATATCATCAAACTCTTTACTGTAAATAAAACCTCTAAGAATTCTGTCCCATCCAGAAGGTTTTAGTTTTTCAGCAACTTTCTCTTTGATATCTTCAATATCTAATTTGTTTGACATTTTTTTTAAATTTGTAAAAAATTAATAATTATGGCAATTAATGTAAAAGAACTCAAAGATGATGCACTTGTAGAAATTAAAGTAAACAAGTCTTATTATCTTATGACAAAAGCTCTATCATACTTTTTATTTCAAACTGTTACTGATGATGCAAAAAGAGAAGAGTCTCTTAAGAAAATCATGACAGGTAAATACGAAGATATGAATGACTTTGAAAGATCTTTTTATACAGTTACGTTACTACTTGCTGAAATTGAAAGAACAGCTAAAGAAAATAACTTATATGTAGAAAAAGAGATATTAGAGCCTGGAGATGAAGGTTACGTAGAACCTACCCAAGCATAATATTATTCTTTTCAGCTACTTGATTACAAGCTTCAATTGCCAAACTAATTTCTGCGTAACTGCAATCAGCAAAAGATTTGCACACTACTTTTTTAGCATCACTGTCTTGTACTTCAAAACAAAGCCCTGCTTTTTCTTTTATAATCAGTTTCATATCTTCAAAAGAAAATCCTAATTCAGACGCTATTTCACGTATAGAAGCGTGAACTTTAGCAATTTGAGAAGCATTTGCTTTTGATCCTTTAATAGAAAAATATACTTCTACTTCTTGTCCATCTTTTATTTTATCAAGAAACAATTGATAAAGAAGTTTATCTTTTTTATCAACATAGCCTAACTTAGAGTCGGCTTTTACTAATGTGGTTAAAAACATAAGCAAAAAATTATTAACTTTATATTATACACTTAAAGTATGTTTATAGGAATTGAATTTAGAGAACAAGATGGTCAAAGATATTTTGAACAGTTAAATGTTACTCATATCACCAGGTTATCTTTTACAAATATACGAAATCCTGAAGCAGGAACCAATATTCATTTAAGAACTGGAGAAATATTAAAAACGCCTATACCATTAGATGTGCTTTCTGTTACAATCGATGACTGTTGGAAAGAAGCTGCATCAATAGTTCTAATGTCTATAATTAATGAAAAACTACAATTACATACAAGTAAAGAGCCCGTTGACGCAAGTTTAGACGATCTTGGACCACTTTCTGAAAAGAGCGATCAATAATTCAACATCTTCTATATCTTTAATTTTTATACCTAAATCCCAATCATTTACATACCACTGACCAGCTTCTTTTTCATCAGAAGGATTACTCATTAATACAAAATTGTCGTTAAGATTATATTTGTAGTAGTAATAATCATTTTTATCACCGCTTTCTTCTATAGTAACTACTACTTTATCAAAGTTTAGTTCTATTAATTCTTCTTCACTCATTTTCCAAAAGATAAATAACTTTTAACTACGATAGATGGGTATCTATCAATAACTTCTTTAAACTCATCAGATACATTATCAGATTTTCCATATTCACCGTGCTTCTCAATTCTTTCCTTTCTTAAATAAGATATACTACACACAGCAATATAAGTATTATCTAAGTCTTCTGAATTTAACATTTGAGATATGTGATCTGATTGATCTTTATTTATAATATCAAGAGCTTCTAAAAGATTCAATTCAAAATTAAAAATAAAAGGATTAAATTGATCTTTCTTATTTCCATCTTTATACATCCACCATAAATAATTAAGATTGCTGTCTTTATCCTTTGTTATAAGATAGTGTTCATTAACAACATCTTTTGTCAAAGCTTTAGCAACTTTTCTACCAACTTGATCTAAGTTAGTTACATTATATTTTGCACTTCCAATTTTTATCATATCTTAAAATATATAACGTATTGTATTCCAAGGGATAATTTGATCATGTAGCTCAGCCCATTGTCTGATGTACTCAGCTTTTAGATCATGCTTATACCTGATGTTTTCACCACCATATTGGGATGTCTTACTTTCCTGAATGTCAGGACACCATAGATACTCTTCTCCTGGTAGTTGATGGGCTAGATTGTACTCATGCTTAGCTTCATTATGCGTAAGAAATATTACTTCAGCTTTTACAGCAGTATAACTCCACATATCTCTTTGCATTGTAGATTGTATTTGCTTAAACAATTCTTTATAATCATCTAACCATTCATCGTATACTACTACAGGACTAAAATTAAGATGTACGTCATAGCCTGCTGATTGAAACTTAACTACCGCATCTAATCTATCTTGGATAGTACTTGTATTAGGTTCT